>JDSG01000085.1_pt1 | contig 33607 bp, 61 predicted proteins | sample 199341 | NCBI WGS metagenome assembly JDSG01 (sample SAMN02584197, study PRJNA231836) | bioreactor metagenome | isolation source: continuous culture bioreactor short generation time transfer1 day 52 after... | place: Germany: Bremen | reverse complement strand
TTTTTTTATAACATTTTTATTTATTAATTAGAATTTATCCGTTATAATTTATTTCATTATTAAAAAGAATTTTATTTTATGAAAAAAAGAACTTATAGCACTTTTAACTCTTGTCACTTTATTTGTAGGATGTGAACATACAAATAAACCTACAACTCCAAATAAAACTACTCAGAAAAATAGCACAACTTCAGTTGAAATATCACAAACTCTAAATATGAAAGAAGTGCTAAATGACTTTTATAATCAATGGAAAGGTACAAAATACAAAGCAGGAGGGAATACAAAAAAAGGGCATCGATTCAGCTGCATTAACCCAACGTATCTATAAAGATAAGTTAATATCACTCTACCTAGAAAAGCCCACGAGCAAGCAAAAATTGGACAAGAAATAAAAAAAAGAAAACTTAGAAATGGGAGATATAATTATCTTTAAAAGAAAAAAAAGAGTTCTACACAGGTGTATATATTGGAAATAATGAATTTATCCATTCATCATTTAAAGGTGTTAAAATTGATAATCTAAAAAAAGCACCATATAAATATATTTATCAGGTATCAAAAAGAGTATTTTAAAAGTAGTGAGAAAAGGGATTTCTCCCTTTTTTTAGTTTGCCTTTGGCAATAATTTTACTGGAACGATTTGGAACTCTTCCATATTCCATACACCATTTTTTACATATGGTTCACTTTCTAACCATTCATTGATTTCATCATCATTTTCGAAGTTTACAAAAAGTGTTGAACCTACCATTTGATCTTCTTCTATAAGAGCTCCTGCATCTATAATTTTACCTTCAGCCATTAATTTATTTGCTCCTTCTACGTGAGCATCTCTAACCTCAAGTCTTTTCTCTAAAGCACCTTCATTGTCGTAAGCGATTACTAAATATTGCATTGGCAACTCCTATTTTTATTAACTTTTACTAGTATATCATTTTATCATGAAAACTTTATAATATTTCATCATTTTACAATAGTTAAATCACCAAAATAGTAGCCTTGCATATAATCACAATTTAATTCTTTTACTAAATTATAATCCTCTTTTGTTTCAACACCTTCTATTATTGATTTTTGATTATTCAAAGATATTGTTTTTAAAAGACCTTCTAAATATGAGATATAGTTTTTATTTACATTTATCTGTTTTAAAAATGATTTATCAATCTTTATATATTTACTTCTATTCATAATATAAAATGAAAACATTGAACCATCTTGTGCAAAATCATCAAGTGCTGATTCTATATTTTTATCATATAGCCATTGAGAAAACTCTCTCATGATTTTTGCAGATTTTTCATCATCATTACCATTTTCTGTTATTTCAACAACTAAATTATCTCTACAGTTTTTTTAGAAACTTCTCCCAATATTTCTTTTGTTCTACTGTATTTACAATATCTGCATCAAAATTTAAAAACAGTTTTTTTTATTTTCTTTATAGTTTTTTTTACTTGTAGTGATTTATTTCTTTTTTTCAAGTTCAAAAAAAAGTTTATTATTATGATGAAGTTTTCTAAATATCTCTTCTGTACTTATTACATCTTGTTCTATCTCAAATTTAGAAAGTGCTTCATAAGCATAAATGGAGTCGTCTTTTGTAGCTATTATTGGTTCATATTTTGTTTTATAATTTGCATTTTTTTATTATATATTTAAATTCTACTGTATTCATAGATAAAATAGTATCAAAATCTATCTTAATATTTTTTAATAATAATTATCAATTTAAAAAAAAGAAAAGTAGTCTACAGCTATTAAAAATGTAAGTGGATAAATAATTGCATTCATATATCTAAAAAGTAGATTCATCTGAATATTAGGCATAATCTCTTCTAGAGGTACATCTTTAGATATTTTTGTCATAATATTTAGTTTAAATGCTATATCTAAAAACTTGATTCCTACTATACTTAGAAGCCAAAAAGAGTTATTTTGTAAATAAATAACTAAAAATATAGAATAAAAAAAACCTGCATTTAAAATAAAATAGATAAATAAATTTGTTCTATAAATAGAGTAATTATTGGCTAATAAGCATAAAGCGTATCAGATTTTTGCCAATTTGATTCAAAAAGTTCAACAGCAATAAAAATAATAAATAGTGAGATAGTATCCATATATTTACATTAGGGCTAAGCCTAATGTTTTATTTTTCTTCGATATCTTCGAATTTAACTTTTTTGTCTTTATATAGACCTGTTCCAACTGGAATAGTTCTACCAATAACAACATTCTCTTTAAGATCTTCTAACATGTCCATTTTAGCAGAAATAGCTGCTTCAGTTAATACTTTAGTAGTCTCCTGGAACGATGCTGCAGAGATAATAGAGTCAGATGTAACAGCCGCTCTTGTAATACCAAGTAACAATGGCTCTGCAATTGCTGGTTTACCACCAAGTTTAATGATTCTTTCATTTTCAATCTTGAATCTTTTCTTAGAAATCATATCTCCAATAATAAACTTAGTATCTCCACCATCAAGAATAGAAACTTGTCTTAACATTTGAGATGTAATAACCTCAATATGTTTATCGGCAATATTAACTCCTTGAGATCTATATACTTGTTGTACTTCAGATACAATAAAGTAATGTAATGCTTTTTCACCTAAAATTCTTAAAATATCATGAGGAGAAATCATACCATCTGTTAATGCTTCACCAGCATGAACAAACTCACCTTCATGTACTAAAATTTGTTTAGACTTCTCAACTAGGTACTCTGCTTTATTAGCATTTTCATCAGTTACGATAATTCTTTGTTTATTTCTAAGTGGTTTACCAAATGATACCATACCATCAAATGATGCAAGTACTGCAATATTCTTAGGTCTTCTTGCCTCAAATAACTCAGATACTCTTGGAAGACCTCCCGTAATATCTTTCGATTTTTGAGTTGCTTTTGGTGTTTTACCAATAACATCTGCAATCTGTACATTTTCACCTTCTGCAACAAATAATGAAGTTTTAGGATCTAACTGATATCTAATTAACTCTTTATCTTCAGTTGCAACAACTACTGCTGGCTTGTAACCTGCAGGAATATATTCATTAACAACCAATTTAGATGTTCCTGTTAATTCGTCAAATTGCTCTGCAACAGTTACACCTGGAATTATATCTTCAAATGCAATCTTACCAGCTTTTTCAGCAATTGTTGGGTTCGCATATGGATCCCATTCAGCAATTACAACTTGCTCTTCTGAAGCAGGTAATGCAATTACAGAATCTTTTTCAACAGATACATTGTCATTTAATTCTACAACTGAACCTCTTGAAATATAATGTCGTAATGCTTCTCTGCCTTCACCATCAACAATTACTCCAAATAGACCTTTTTCATCTACTTTTTCACCCGCTTTAATATCTTCTCTTCTTTCTAAATAGTCACCAGTTAATTTATAGTATTTTACAACACCTTTTGCACCAGAAACGATTTTAGAAGTAATAGGAGCACCATCTTTTACTTTTAATTCAGAAGCAAATGGGATTCTGTTTGGAACATTCCAACCATCTTTGATCATCTCAACGATAGATTCATTCTCTTCAATCTCTTCACCTTCACCATATGGTAAGTAAAGTTTACCTTCAATTTTACCAGAAACACCTGCAAGCTCATTTGCTTTAGCAACGTCATTCTTTCTTAAGTAATATTTCTTCTCATCTTTACCATTAGAAATTGTTAAAATTGTCTCTTCGTGAATAGTTTCAACAGTTACTTTACCTTTAAATGGTGCATTGATTTTTGGCTCAACAAGTAAAATACCAGCATTTCTTCTATTTGCTACAACTTCTAGTTCATTCTTATTTGTATAAGTTTTGATATTGTAGTATCTAATGAAACCTTCTTTATCAGCTCTTAATTCTCTTTCTGTTTGAGTCGCAGATGCAGTACCACCAACGTGGAATGTTCTAAGTGTAAGCTGTGTTCCTGGCTCACCAATAGACTGTGCTGCAACAACACCAACAGCTTCACCAGGAGTAGCTTTTCTTTGCTCACCAAGGTTAAGACCATAACATTTAGAACATAAACCATGCTCTTCTTTACAAGTTAAAGGTGTTCTAATTACTACTGATTTAACTTCAGCTTCAGCAACTACTTTTGCATTTTCTTCAGTAATTAAAGTACCTTCTGTAAATAAAATTTCATTTGAAATTGGGTCAATAATATCTTCAGCAATAACTCTACCTGTGATTCTTTCTTCTAATGACTCAATTAGTTCATTACCAGAAGAGATATCTGTAATTTCAATACCTTCGTGAGTACCACAATCTTCAACTGTAATTCTAACGTTTTGAGATACATCAATTAGTTTTCTTGTTAAGTATCCAGCATTGGCTGTTTTAAGAGCTGTATCGGCAAGACCTTTTCTAGCACCGTGAGTAGAAATAAAGTACTCAAGTACATTTAGTCCTTCTCTAAAGTTTGAAATAATTGGTGTCTCAATAATAGAACCATCTGGCTTAGCCATAAGACCCCCCCTCATACCTGAAAGCTGTCTAATCTGTGCGGCAGAACCTCTAGCCCCCCCAGAATCGGCCATCATATAAATAGAGTTAAAACCGTCTTTATCAGCTTTTACTAAACTCATCATCTCAGTACCAAGAGTATTATTAACTTCTGTCCAAATATCAATAATTTTATTGTATCTTTCTTGTTCTGTTAATAAACCTTGAGCGAATTGTTTTTGAACTTCAATAACTTCTTTTTTTAGATTTAGCAATATGTCCAACTTTAGTTTCTGGAACTCTAATATCATCAATTGATACAGAAATACCAGCATCTGTTGCATATTTAAAACCTAGGTTTTTAAGATTATCTAAGAATTTTGGAGTTACCTCATATCCACCATGTTTATAAATATAATCAACTAATGCACCAATATCTTTTTTCTTTAAAATCTTATTCCAAAGATTAGTTGGTACAAAATCAGGTAAAATTTCATGAATAATTAGTCTACCAACTGTAGTATGAATAACTTTTTCATCAATTTTAGTTCTAATTTTTGCATGTAAATCTACTTGTTTCATATCTAAAGCAATTGTTGCCTCATTTACATCAGTAAATAATTTGTGTTCACCTTTAACACCATCTTTTTCTAATGATAGATAATAAATACCTAAAATCATATCCTGCGATGGTACAGCAATAGCTCTACCAGATGCTGGTAAAAGAATGTTCATAGATGACATCATAAGAATCTTAGCTTCTGCGATTGCTTCTTGTGATAAAGCACGTGAACTGCCATTTGGTCACCATCGAAGTCGGCATTAAATGCTGCACAAACTAATGGATGTAACTGAATAGCTTTACCATCAATTAATGTAGGATGAAACGCTTGAATTGAAAGTTTGTGAAGAGTTGGTGCTCTATTCAGTAATACTGGATACTCATCAACAATTTCATTTAAACATTCCCATACTTCATTTGTTTCAGACTCAATTAATCTCTTAGCTGATTTAAGAGTTGTTGCGTAGCCTTTTTCTTCTAATTTAGCCATTAAGTGTGGTTTGAATAGCTCAAGAGCCATTTTTTTTAGGAATACCACATTGGTCCATATTTAAAGAAGGTCCTACAACAATTACAGATCTACCTGAGAAGTCAACCCTTTTACCAAGTAAGTTTTGTCTAAATCGACCTTGCTTACCTTTAATAATTTCAGATAATGATTTAAGTGGTCTTTTATTTGCACCTTTAACTGCATTTGCAGTTTTACCATTATCAAATAATGCATCAACAGCTTCTTGAAGCATTCTTTTTTTCATTTCTGATAATAATTTCAGGAGCATCAAGTTCAGTTAATCTTTTAAGTCTGTTATTTCTGTTAATTACTCTTCTATATAAATCATTAACATCAGAAACTGCAAACTTACCACCATCTAGTGCAACTAGAGGTCTTAAATCTGGTGGAAGTACTGGAAGTTGAGTTAACATCATCCACTCTGGTCTATTTCCAGAATTAATAAAGTTTTCAACAACTTTTAATCTTTTAATAATAGTTTTTCTCTTAGCTTCTGATTTAGTACCAGCCATCTCATTTTTAAGTTGACCTAATAACTCAATTAAATCTAATGTTTCAAGTAAATCTCTAACTACATCACCACCCATGTCTGCTTCAAAACCAGTATGGTCAAATAAATCAGAGATAGTTCTATATTGTTCTTCATTTAAAATATCAAATTTTAAAACTTTTTTTTAGTTTTTTCATTATCATAGTATGCTTCACCTGGATTAGAAACAATATATGCTTCATAGTAAAGTACTCTTTCTAAATCTTTTAATTTAACACCTAATAATGTACCAATTCTAGTTGGTAAAGATGATACCATCCAGATGTGTGCTACAGGAGATACTAAGTCAATATGACCCATTCTGTGACGTCTTACTTTAGATGATGTTACTTCAACACCACATTTTTCACAAACTACACCTTTGTATCTCATCTTCTTATATTTACCACAAAGACATTCATAATCTTTTACTGGTCCAAAGATTTTTGCACAAAATAGTCCATCTCTCTCTGGTTTTAAAGTTCTATAGTTAATAGTTTCTGGTTTTTTTTACTTCACCAGATGACCATGATAAAATTTTCTCAGGACTAGCTAATCTTAATTGGAAAGCCGCAAAATCTTGCGGTCTTTCTAACTCTTTTATTTCAATAGGTTCTAATATTTTTTCAGTTTTACTCATTGTCTTCTGCCTCTTCAAAAATCTCTACATCAAGTCCAAGAGCTTTAAGCTCTTTTGTTAATACGAAGAATGTTTCTGGAACACCAGATCTTGGAACATTTTCACCATTTGCAATAGCTCTATATGCTCTTGTTCTACCTTCAACGTCATCAGATTTAGTTGTTAACATCTCTTTAAGAACACTTGTTGCACCATATGCCTCTAATGCCCAAACTTCCATTTCACCAAATCTTTGCCCACCGAATAGCGCTTTACCACCAACTGGTTGTTGTGTTACAAGAGAGTAAGGTCCAGTAGATCTTGCATGAACTTTTTCATCAACTAAGTGATGAAGTTTAAGCATATACATATAACCTACGTTTACTCTCTCTTTCATTTTGTCACCAGTCTTACCATCATATAATGTAGTTTTACCATCTGTATCAATTTTTGCTAATTCAAATAGTTTAACAAACTCTTCTTCTTTTACACCATCAAATACTTGAGTTGCAAATCTTACACCTTTTGTCCAGTCTTGACCATATTGGATTAACTCATCATCACTTAAGTTATCCATAAACTCTTTACCATTCATAAGTTTAGCAACTGATGCTATTTCTGACATTTTTGCTCTTAATTCTTGGATAAAGTCTGCTTTTTTTAGCATCAAAAATATCTTGAATTTGTGCTCCAAGTTTTTTTTACCAACTAATCCTAAGTGAACTTCAAGAATCTGTCCAATATTCATCCTTGATGGTACCCCCCCTAGTGGGTTAAGAATTACATCTACAGTATTTCCATCTTCTAAATAAGGCATATCTACTTGAGGAACAATATTAGATACGATACCTTTGTTACCGTGTCTACCTGCCATTTTATCCCCCCCAACTTTGATTTTTCTCTTAGTAGCAACATAAACTTTTACTTGTTTAATTACGCCAGAAGGTAAAATATCATCATTCTCAAGAACAGTTAATTTCTCTTCATGTTCTTCTCTTAAAGTAGATTTTTGCTTAATAAAATAATCTTTAATAGTGTTATACTCTTTTTCTACTTCTTTAGAGAAAGATGCAACAACTTTTTTTTCATTGCAAATCTATTTACACCAGCCAATACTTTAACAGGGATATTGTCACCAGATTTATAAGTAGTACCTTCTACTTCAACATCTTTAGATAGTGGTGATTTTGATAATAAATCATTAATTTTTAAAATTTCTTCTCTATCTAACATTAATAACTTATCATGATGTTTTACATCAAGTTCTGTTTTCTCTGCTTCAATTTCAGCAACAGCTCTTTCATCTTTTTCGTATCCTTTTTTAGTGAATACTTTAACATCAACTACTGTACCTTCCATAGAAGTTGGACAGTATAATGATTTGTTAATAACATGACCTGCTTTTTCACCAAAGATTGCTCTTAATAGTCTTTCTTCAGGAGTTGGTTTAATTTCACCTTTGGAGTAACTTTTCCAACTAAAATCATACCTGGTTTAACATATGTTCCAATTTTAATAATACCTGAGTTATCTAAATGAGTAATTGACTCTTCTTTAACTCCTGGTAAGTCTCTAGTAATCTCTTCATTACCATGTTTAAGCTCTCTACATTCAACTTCTTTTTCATAAATATGAACAGATGTAAATGCATCTTCTTCAATCAATCTTTGAGAAAGAACAATCGCATCCTCATAGTTATACCCATTCCAAGGCATGAAAGCAACCATTGCATTAACACCAACAGCTAACTCACCTTTATCCATAGAAGGACCATCAGCGATTACTTGTCCAGCTTCAACTATAGAACCTTCTTTAGTTGCAGTTCTTTGTCCAAATGATGTATTATTATTTGTTCTAACATTTTTGTTTACTTCATAATGATCAATGAAAGCACCGTTTTCATCTTCACCTCTTACATAAACATTTTTAGAGTCAGCTTTTTCAATTACACCACCTCTTTTTGCTTTAATCGCTTCCCAAGCATCTCTTGCAACTGTTTTTTCTAAACCAGTTCCAACTACAGGAGCATTTGGTCTTAATAATGGAACAGCTTGTCTCATCATGTTCGATCCCATTAAGGCTCTGTTGGCATCATCATGCTCTAAGAATGGAATAAGTGATGCAGCAACACCCATAACCATTTGTGAAGAGATATCAATTAAATTAACTTTATTTCTTTCAACTAAGTAAATTTCACCATCTTGTCTAGCTTCTACAAGTGATTCAACAATTTTACCATTGTCATCAACCTTTGTAGAACCAGGAGCAATAATCATACCCTCTTCTTGAGTTGCAGTTACATAAATAATTTCATCAGAAACTATACCTTCATTTACTTTTTTTATACGGAGCTTCAATAAATCCTAAATTATTAACTTTTGAGAAAGTAGATAATGTATTAATAAGACCAATATTTTGACCCTCTGGAGTTTCAACTGGACAAATTCTTCCGTAATGAGTTGCGTGAACGTCTCTTACTTCAAATCCAGCTCTCTCTTTAACAAGACCACCTTCACCAAGTGCAGAAAGTCTTCTTTTATGAGTAACTTCTGATAATGGGTTAGTTTGATCCATAAATTGTGATAACTGACCAGATGTAAAGAACTCAGTAATTGTTGATGTAATCATTTTAGAGTTAACTAAATCATGTGGCATAATATCTTCTAACGTACCAGATAGAGTAGTCATCTTATCTCTAATAGCTTTTTGCATTTTAATTAAACCATTGTGTAATTCATTTGCAAGTAATTCACCAATAGCTCTAATTCTTCTGTTACCTAAGTGGTCTCTATCATCAATATGACCATGACCAGCCTTAACTTTTACAAGATATTGAACAGTTTTGATAATATCTTCATAAGTTAATACAGTTACATATTCAGGAACGGATACACCAAGTTTATGATTCATCTTCATTCTACCAACTTTTGTTAAGTCATATCTTTCTGGATCGAAGAATAATTTCTTAACAAACTCTTTTGCAGCTTCTTTTGTTACAGGTTCACCTGGTCTCATAACTTTATAAATTCTAATTGCTGATAAATCATTTTCATCATCAATTTGTTCAGTTTGTTTTAATAGTTTTAAAGACTCTGCATCTTGTTTAAATGCATTGATAATAGAATCATCAACACCTGTTGCTAAGTCATTAGCAATATCAAATGAATCAAACCCTAAGTCTAATAATTTTTTTAATTTTAATTCGTCTAAAGAAGTTAAAGCATCAAATAAAACTTCTCCAGATTCGGGATCAAAAATTGCATTTGCAGTACATCTATCCATTAGTAAATCAACAGGATATTCAACTAATTTAAGACCACCTTCAACTAAAGCTTTTGCTTTTCTAGCTGTAAGTCTTTTTCCTGCTGCAATAATTAAGTTACCTTTATCATCTTTAATATCAAATTCAACTCTTCCTGTAAAATCATCAGGATTAAATTCAGTTAAGAATTTATTATTTTTAATTTTGATATTTAAAATTGGATAGAATAGTTTAATAATATCTTCTTTAGAGTAACCAAGTGCTCTAAAAAGAATTGTTACAGGAACTTTTCTTCTTTTGTTAATTCTTACGTATAATACATCTTTAGCATCATACTCAAAGTATAACCATGAACCTCTATCTGGAATAATTTGACCAGTATAGATTAATTTATTTCCAGCAGTATTTGATTCTTCTTCTTTGAAGATAACACCTGGAGATCTGTGTAATTGATTAACAACAACTCTTTCAACACCATTAACAATAAATGATGTTCTATCAGTCATTAGTGGGATTTCTCTGATGAATAAAGATTGTTCTTTCATATCTTTAACACCAATTTTCTCACCAGTCTTCTCGTCTAGATCCCATAGAGTAAGTCTGATATTGATTTTTAAAGGAATTGAGTATGTAAGACCTCTAACCATTGATTCTCTAACATCATATTTAGGCTTACCAACTTCACTTCCTATATACTCTAAAGTAATTCTATTTTGAGCATCATGAATAGGAAATACAGATTTGAATACTTTTTCAATACCTGCTTCAGTTCTTTCTTCTTGACCTATCATCAGGAAGTTTTCGTATGAGTTTTGTTGTAATTGTAATAAATTTGGAATTTCGATTTGTTGAGGATTTTTTTGCAAAATCAACTCTAAGTCTATTACCAGATTTTAAAGAGTTTAACATTGTCGACCTTATAAAAAATGTGGTTTACTTTTAGCTTTGTATATAAAGCGCAAAAGCATCCTTAAAGGATAGGGTTAGAATTCTTATAAATTCTAACCTTAGCCTTCAAAGATGCTAATCTTTATACAAGGCACTATGCCTTGTATAACGGTATAATCACTGGGGGGGTAGAAATTATGCTAATTCTACAACTGCTCCAGCACCTTCTAATTCAGCTTTTGCAGCTTCAGCGTCTTCTTTAGAAACACCTTCTTTAACTACTGCACCAGCTTCTTCTGCCATTGCTTTAGCTTCTTTTAATCCAAGACCAGTTAACGCTCTAATTACTTTAATTACGTTAATTTTCTTAGCTCCAGCATCTTTGATAACTACGTTGAATTCTGTTTGCTCTTCAGCAGCTTCAGCAGCTCCACCAGCTACAGCACCAGCTACAGCTACAGGTTGTGCAGATACTCCGAATTTTTCTTCGAATTCTTTAACTAATTCAGATAACTCTAATACAGATAAACCAGAGATATATTCTAATACGTCTTCTTTAGAAATTGCCATTTCGTTTTTCCTTATAATTTTTATATTTTATTTTTTGTTTATTAATTGCGTTTAATTACGCAGCCTCTTCTTCTTTTTTCTTTCTAAGAGCATCAAGCCCAATTGTAAAGTTTGTAAGTGGAGCCATCCAAGTAGCAGCAAGCATACCAAGAAGTTCATCTCTAGATGGTAATTTAGCGAATGCATTAACCGTATCAAGGTCAGCGATTTCACCTTCAATGATACCAGATTTGATTGCAAATTTATCTTTATTTGCAATAGCAAACTTATCAGCAACTTTACAAGCAGAAATTTGATCTTCAGACCATAAGAAAATGTTATTTCCAGATAATTCAATATCACCTAATTCAGCATTTTTTTTACAGCAACTGTAACTAATGAGTTTTTAGCAACTTGAATTTTAACACCATTATCTCTAGCCTCTTTTCTTAGTCCCTCTAATTCTTTGTGAGAAACAGCTTTAAAATCGCATACTACGATAGCTTGAGACTCTTTAAATTCAGCAGATAAGAAATCAATTACTTCAGCTTTTTGTTGTTTAGTCATTTATATATCTCCTTTCAAAACATCCAACTTCGGCAGGTTTTACAAGACACAGGAGTAGTGTCTAACCGGCTATCTTCAGTTTTTAGTGTAGTGCTTTGATTAACACTCAATCATAAGGATAAATATCCTCACTGTTGAATGTTAATTAAACAAGGGAAAACCCTTATTTAATTATTTAATATCCATTAATTCTAATACATCCATATTTACTGATGGAGACATAGTTAATGAAATAGCTGCATTAGTAATATATCTACCTTTTGCAGTTGATGGTTTTGCTTTATTAATAGCTGCAATAAATGCTTCAACATTTTCTTTGATAGCTTCTTCAGAGAAAGAAACTTTTCCAACTGCTGCTTGCATATTACCTTTTTTTATCAACTCTATATGAAACTTGACCACCTTTAGCATCATTAACTGCTTTAGTTACGTCCATAGTTACTGTACCAGTTTTAGGGTTAGGCATTAAACCTTTTGGTCCTAAGATTCTACCTAATTTACCTACTAGTCCCATACAATCTGGAGTAGCAATTAATACATCAAAATTAATCTCTCCACCTTGTACTGTTTCTACTAAATCATCATTACCAACAATATCTGCACCTGCAGCTTTTGCTTCATCTACTTTAGCACCTTTTGCAAATACTGCTACTCTAACAGTTTTACCAGTACCATTTGGAAGTACAACCGCACCTCTGATCATTTGATCAGCGTGTCTTGGGTCAACGTTTAAGTTTAATGCAACTTCTACTGACTCATCAAATTTAGCTGATTGTAAACTTTTAACTGTTGCACAAGCTTCAGCTAAAGAGTACTTTTTATCTTCAATTTTTTCTGATAACGCTTTATATCTTTTTGAAATTTTTGCCATTTTAATTCTCCGCAATTTTTATTTTTTTTGCTACCGCTTTTTTTAAGCCTAGTGGTCAGGCTAGATTTTTATAGAATCTTATAATTCTACGTCAATTCCCATTGATCTTGCAGAACCTGCAACAATTTTTGCAGCTTGTTCTTTGTCATCTGTGTTTAAGTCAGCGATTTTCATATCAACTACTTCCATCACTTGTTCTTTAGTCATTTTTCCAACTTTGTTTTTAAGTGGATTGTCAGACCCTTTTTTTAACACCAGAGATTTTCTTAATTAAGTCTGTCATAGGTGGTTGTTTTAATGTAAATGTAAAACTTTTATCAGAATATACTAAGATTTCAACTGGAATAGTAAATCCACCTTTATCTTTAGTTTTTTCGTTAAATGCTTTACAGAATTCCATAATATTAATCCCTCTTTGACCTAGAGCTGGACCAACTGGCGGTGATGGATTTGCAGCACCGGCAGGAATTTGAAGTTTTAATATACCTTCTACTTTTTTAGCCATCGTATTTCCTTTTAAATTTTTATATTGTTTTTAATGATTTAGACATTAGGCAAGAAAACTCTAGGGAAGCGAAGTTTTATTGCCTAATGCCTAATAATAATGTAGAGATTAAACTACTCTCTCTACCTGAGTATATGAAATTTCAACTGGAGTATTTCTTCCAAAAATTGAAACATTTAATTTTAATATTCCTGAAGCCATATCAAAGTCTTCAACAATACCATTAAAGTTTGCAAATGGACCTTCATTAATTCTTACCATTTCGCCTTCATCAAATGAAATTTTTGGTTTTGCAGCTGCCCTATTAGCAACTTTATCTAAAATAGAATCAATATCTTTTTTTTGATAATGGAGTTGGTTTTTTCGACTCACCAATAAATCTTCCTACCTTTGGCATCGATTGAATTCTATGCCATAATGCAGTATCTAAATCAATTTTAGCGAATGCATATGCAGGATATAAAGGTCTTTCAACTATTGTTTTATTACCTTTTTTTTACTTCAATCAAATCTTCAGTTGGAACTAAAACTTCAGAAATTCTATCATCAGCCATTTCATCTGCTAATCTTTCTAATGCTCTCTTAACTGCAAGTTCACTACCTGAGTGAGTTTGTATTGCGTACCATTGTTGTGCCATTATTTAATTCCTCTTAGTTCATTACAGCAGATAAGCTTAAAGACATAATTGTGTCAATTAACGCTAAAAATAGTGATATAACAGTTACAACAACAAATACAGATACATAGGCTGATCTAATTTGTTCTTTGATAGGGAAAATTACTTTAAATAATTCTTCTTTAGCATTTTTATAATATGTTTTAAATTTGTTCACAATTGACTCCGAAATTATTAAGCTTATTAAATTCTTTTAAAAAAAAGTCGAAACTGTTTTTAAAAAAAATTTAGATTTTATTAAATATTGCTATATTTAACAAATAGGACGTGAATTTTATCTAAAATAACCTTTAGATAAACTTATATGAAACTTATTCGATTTAAAGGAAAATCTTTTTTTTGAACTTTGTAATACTAAAATAGATTTTGATTCAAGTTAGTGGCAGGCCAGGAGGGACTCGAACCCCCCCCAACCATCGGATTTGGAATCCGGCGCTCTACCATTGGAGCTACTGACCTAGTTGATTTGTTTATAAAGGTTAAGAAAAAGTCTTACGACTTTAACTTAACTTCTTTATGAATTGTGTGTTTTTTTAATCTTGGGCTATACTTTTTAATAGCCATTTTTTCTGTATAAGTTTTTGGATTTTTGTAAGTAGTGTAGTTAATATCACCACACTCCTCACATTTTAATCCAATTTTAATGCTTACTCCGTTACCCATAAGTTATCCTTACTTGATAATTTCAGAAACAACTCCAGCACCTACAGTTCTTCCACCTTCTCTAATAGCAAACTTAGTTCCCTTTTCAAGAGCGATTGGAGCAACTAATGCTACTGTCATTTCTACATTATCACCTGGCATAACCATTTCAGTACCTTCAGGTAAAGTACAAGAACCAGTAACGTCTGTTGTTCTTACATAAAATTGTGGTCTGTATCCTGAGAAGAATGGAGTGTGTCTACCACCTTCCTCTTTAGAAAGGATATATACTTCACCTCTGAATTCAGTATGTGGAGTAATTGAACCTGGCTTAACAAGAACTTGTCCTCTTTGAACGTCTTCTTTTTTTTGATACCTCTTAAAAGGATACCAGCATTATCACCTGCTTCTGCATAGTCCATTTCTTTTCTGAACATTTCAATACCAGTTACAGTAGTTTTAACAGTGTCTTTTAAACCAACGATTTCAATCTCGTCACCTAAGTTAACTCTACCTTGAGAAATAGCACCAGTTACAACAGTACCTCTACCTGAAATTGAGAATACATCTTCAACAGGCATTAAGTAATCTTTATCAGTTTCTCTTGTTGGTTCTGGAATATATGCATCAACTTCGTTCATTAATGTATAGATTTTTTTCAGCCCACTCACCAGCAGTACCAGATTTAGCTTCTTCTAAAGCTTGGAATGCAGAACCAGCTACGATTGGAGTATCGTCACCTGGGAAATCATACTCAGAAAGTAATTCTCTTACTTCCATTTCAACTAATTCTAACATCTCTTCTTTATCTTCATCATCTAATTGATCTTCTTTATTTAAGAATACAACGATGTATGGAACACCTACTTGCTTAGATAATAAGATGTGCTCTCTAGTTTGAGCCATTGGTCCATCTGTTGAAGCAATAACTAAGATAGCTCCGTCCATTTGTGCAGCACCAGTAATCATGTTCTTAACATAATCGGCGTGACCTGGACAATCTACGTGTGCATAGTGTCTAGTTTCAGTTTCATATTCAACGTGAGAAGTAGCAATAGTAATTCCTCTTTCTCTCTCTTCTGGAGCATTATCAATTTGATCATAATCCATAGTAGCTTGACCATTTTTAAGCCCTAAACACATAGTGATAGCAGCTGTTAATGTAGTTTTACCGTGGTCAACGTGACCAATAGTACCAATGTTTACGTGCGGTTTGCTTCGCTCGAATTTTTCTTTTGCCATAAAATTCCCCCCCTTAAAAAAAATTTTGGTTATAGCCCTCTGAGTAGATAAGCCCACTGGCTTCTCTATTCAGAGGGGGGGGATTGTTTGTTTTATAATATACAAATATTTACTCTATAAAAAGTAAAATTAATTTGTGGTCGCAAATTTTACTGAAATTTTGCTAAAAAAAATATTAATTGGGAGGTAAATATAAAAATATGTGTAGAGTTATACAATTTCTTGCGTTATAACTCAGCTCCCAGTAATCAATAAATAAAATGGAGCGGGAAACGAGACTCGAACTCGCGACAATCTGCTTGGAAGGCAGAGGCTCTAGCCAACTGAGCTATTCCCGCACACATTTAAGTGGTGGTGAGAGAAGGATTTGAACCTTCGAAGCCATAGGCGGGAGATTTACAGTCTCCTGGATTTGACCACTCTCCAACCTCACCGTTGAAAAATTATTGTTCTGGTCAAGCGCTGGTCTTAAGACTTACGCACGACATTAATAAAAAAAATGGAGCTGATGAAGGGAGTCGAACCCCCCCCGACCTGCTGATTACAAATCAGCTGCTCTAGCCAACTGAGCTACATCAGCATCCAACAATTTAAGTGGTGGCGCGGGGGGGCAGAATCGAACTGCCGACACAAGGATTTTCAGTCCTTTGCTCTACCGACTGAGCTACCGAGCCATCAACGTTTTATAACGTGTCCTTCTTAAATTGGAGTGAAATTATATACAGATAATTATTAATTTAAGCTTAATCCATGTACTAAATCTTTAAATTCTTTTCCTCTAGCAGCATATGAACTAAATTGATCTAATGAAGATGCGGCTGGAGAAAGCATTGCAACACCGTTTTTATCGTGCTTTAATGCAATATCATAAACAGAGTTCTCTAATTTTCTTGATTCTGAAAAATCTATATTAAATTTTTTTACAATATGAAATAACTCTTTCAAAATTTGTTCCTATAGCAAATACTTCTATATCTAAATCTTTTATAAATTTAAACAAAGGTTCTAAATTTGCACCTTTATCATCTCCTCCAACAATTAAATATATCTTTTTTTTCTAAATATGGAGTCAATGCATTTATAGTTGCATCTACATTTGTTGCTTTGGAATCATTAATCCAAAGTCTATTTTTTTTATCATAAAACTCTTCAACTTTATGCTCATCAATTTTAAAAGTATTTATTTTTTCATAATCAACCTCATCAAATATGATTTTTTTAGAACTAAGAGCTAATATTGCATCTAAAAGAAAAGGTTCTTTAAATCCAACCTTTTCTTTATTAATATCAAATTTCTCACATAATTCATCTGAATCTTTATATGTAATCTTTAAACAAGATGTTGGATAATCTTTAAACTCTTCTGGTATTATTGCAATTTCACCTTCACACATCATATCAAGTGGTTTTAGTTTTGCTTTTTTATACTCTTCGTATGAACCATGCCATGATATATGATCTTCGCTTATTGGTAACAATAAATATAAAGAAGGTTTAGCTCTCTTTATATAATGGAAAGTAAAAGATGATGTTTCTAATATCCAGATAGGAGCGTTTTCATCAAGTAATGATATTGCTGTACCTATATTCCCTCCACAAACACTTCCTTTATCTTTTAAAAGATGTTGACACATTTGTGTTGTTGTTGTTTTTCCATTTGTTCCTGATATCCAAATAGAGAATGGCATATCATCTGCAAAAAGGTCATAATCACTTTGAATGTTTTTAGATTTTTGAACCATTTCATTAGAAGGAGGTATTCCTGGACTAACTACTGTAATTTCATCAGACTCTCTGTCATAATTAGAAAAGTCAGAATCATCATATAAAACTACATTATCAAATTTTTGTTTTACTGCTTGTGCAGTTCCACCTTTTCCTAAAACTCTAATTGTATTAGTACTTTTCATTTATATTTCCTATATTAATGATTTATAACTTCTCTTATATAAGTAAGAATATATGTATTGTATAAAATTTATTATCTAATTTTAAGACTCATTAATGCAACTAGATTAGCCATAAAAGATATTATCCAAAAACGGACAATAATTTTGTTCTCTTTCCAGCCCTTCTCTTCAAAATGATGATGAATAGGAGCCATTAAAAATACTCTTTTTTTGTCTAAGTTTATAAGAACCTACTTGCAGTATTACAGAGACGGTTTCAATTACAAATATTAAGCCTACTATTACAAGTAAAATTTCTGATTTACCTACAATTGCCATATATCCCATAAAAGCACCTATTGGTAAAGAACCCGAATCTCCCATGAATACTTCAGCTGGATGTGAGTTAAACCAAAGAAAAGCAATAAGTGAACCAATAAAAGCAGCCCCCCCTACAATTGCAAGTTCTCCAACTATTTTTATATTTGGCAAGAGAAGGTAAGAAGAGATAATTGCATGTCCAGTAATATATACGATTACAGAAAGAGTAAAAAATGCCATAATAGATGGAACAGTTGCTAATCCATCAAGACCATCAGTTAGGTTAACAGCATTTGATGCAGCTACAATTACAAGTATCCAAAAATTGCCGCAAAGAAACTCATATCAAATAAAGGAATTTATAAAATGGCGAGTATAAAGTTGTTGAATGACTATATATAATCAATATTCCTACAACTATAACACCTGATACAATCTGCAATATTAGCTTCCCTTTTGAACTTAAACCTGCTGAGTTTGCATTATGTGTAATTTTTGCTAAATCGTCTTTTATTCCAATAAAACAAAAAAGCATGATAGTTAGAATTCCACCAACTACATAGAAGTTATTCAATTTTACTGTTAATAGTGTTGCAATTAAAGTTGAAAAAAACAAATACAACTCCACCCATGGTTGGAGTTCCCGCTTTCTCTTGGTGAGACTCCGGTGCATATTCATAAATTGGTTGTCCAGCTTTTCTTGCTTTTGCCCATCTAATAAACTTTGGCATCAACCATAAAGTTAAAAAAAATGATATAAAAAAAGGCAATACCGCCTCGTACTGTAATATATTGAAAAATGTTAATATCTAAATGTCTATAAAACCAATAAAACAAATTTAAACCTTAATTTTGGTATAATCGCGAAGATTATACTAAAAATTAACTTATATATTAACAAGGTCTATAAATGAGCAAAAAAGCTATTCTTATAATTACTGATGGTATTGGATACAACCAATCAGATAATTTTAATGCATTCAAAAATGCAAATACTCCTACATATGATAATCTTTTTGAGAATAAACCATACTCACTAATTCATACATATGGAAAACACGTAGGATTACCTGATGGACAAATGGGTAACTCTGAAGTTGGACATATGACAATTGGTAGTGGAAGAGTTTTATATCAAGATTTAGTAAAGATAAATATTGCTATTGAAGAGGATACTCTAAAAGATAATAACGTTGTAAAAGAGACAATTGAAAAATCAAATAATATCCATCTATTAGGATTAGTTAGTGATGGTGGAGTACACTCACATATTAAACATATCATAGCACTTGCAAAAATTGCAAAAGCAAATAGTAAAAAAAAGTCTTTTTACATATCATTACTGATGGTAGAGATGTAGCTTTCGATTGTGCTAAAAAAAATATGTTCAACAATTAATTGATATTTGTGATGAAGATATTAAGATTGCTACAATTGCAGGTAGATATTATACAATGGATAGAGATAATAGATGGGATAGAGTTCAAAAAGGTTATGATGCTCTTGCTCTTGCATTACCTAAAACATCAACTAATATTTTAGAATATATTGATAACTCTTATAAAGAAGATATCTTTGATGAATTCTTAGTTCCAACTGCTTTTGAAGGATATCCTGGATTTAAAGAGAATGATGGAATACTTTTTTGTAATTTTAGATCTGATAGAATGAGAGAAATTTCTTCTGCTGTTGCAAATAAACAGTTCAGTGAATTCCCAAGATTTTCAGAATCTAAATATTGCAACAATGACTCAATATGATAAAAACTTACCATTACCTGTAATGTTTCCAAAACAGACTCCTAAAAATACTTTAGCAGAAGTAATTTCAAATGCTGGACTTTCTCAACTACATACAGCAGAAACAGAAAAATATGCTCATGTAACTTTCTTCTTTAATGGTGGAGTTGAAGAGCCTGTATTAAATGAAAGTAGAGTTTTAATCCCTTCTCCTTCAGTTGCTACATATGATTTAAAACCTGAAATGTCAGCACCTGAGGTTAGTGTTGAAGTTCAAAAAGCTATGGATGCACAAACTGATTTTATCGTTGTGAACTTTGCAAATGGTGATATGGTTGGACATACTGGTGTATATGAAGCTGGTATTAAAGCTGTCGAAGCTGTTGATTTAGAACTTGGAAGAATTTTAGAAAAAGCAAAAGAAGAAGAGTATTCAGTAGTTCTAACATCAGATCACGGAAATTGTGAGATGATGAAAGATGAAGAAGGAAACACCTTAACTAACCATACAGTGGGAGATGTATTCTGTTTTGTAATCTCTAATGATGTAAAAGAAGTAAAAGAAGGTAGTTTAAATAATATTGCTCCAACAATATTAAAACTTATGGATTTAGAAATTCCATCAGAAATGGATGAGGCTCTTATATAAATGAGTAAAGCTGTAGATATAAAAAAACTACAAATATCAACTAAAGAAAAAACTTTAGTCGATATTAGTCTATATATTGATGATTCTACAGCTTTAATTGGGCAAAGTGGTAGTGGTAAATCCTTAACACTAAAATCTATTTTAAACTTATTACCATCAAATTTAAATCTTAGATTTGATGTAGATTCTGATTTTGATTTAAATTCAAAAAAACATAGGTTTTATTCCTCAAAATCCATTCACCTCATTGTCTCCAATGACAAAAATAAAAAAAATCAATTTTTCTGTACACAAAAAAAAGAAAAGAAGAACTTTTAAAACTTGTTGGATTAGAAAACTTTGTACTAAATAGATTTCCTAGCCAATTAAGTGGTGGACAGCTTCAGAGGGTTGTTATTGCAATTGCACTAAGTAATGATATAAAACTTCTTTTACTAGATGAACCAACAACTGCACTTGATGAAAGTTCAAAAGAAGTAATTCTTGAACTAATTAGTTTACTTGCAAAAAAGCTTAACATTTTAATTCTATTTGTTACACATGATATTGATTCTATTAAAAATATTTGCAATAAAATAGTTATAATCAAGAATGGAGAAGTAGTAGAATCTGGAAACACAGAAGAGATATTACAAAACCCAAAAGAGTTATACACAAAAGAGTTGATAAACTCAACTTTTAAAAATAAAGAATTTAGGAAATAGTATATGATGAAATATATATTTACATTTTTACTGCTTATCGCACTTGGTGTTGCAGGTTGGTTATTAAAATTATACAATGATATAAGATTTGATATTGATAAAGTAATAAACTACAACCCTCCTAAAACTACGCAGTTTTATGATAAAAATGGAAAACTTATTGCGAATATTTTCAATAAAGAACATAGATTATACGTAAAATATGAAAATATCCCTGCTAGAATAATTGAAGCACTAGTTGCAATTGAGGATACACATTTTTTTTGAACACTATGGAGTAAATCCAGATGCAATTTCAAGAGCAATGATTAAAAATATAAAAGCTGGTGGATATGTAGAAGGAGCAAGTACCTTAACTCAACAACTTATAAAACAACTTGTTTTAAGTAGAGAAAAAAAAGTTAATGAGAAAAATTAAAGAGGCTCTTCTTTCAATAAGACTTGAAACTATTTTATCAAAAGAAGAGATTTTAGAAAGATACTTAAATCAAGTATATTTTGGACATAATTATTATGGAGTTAAAACTGCAGCACAAGGATATTTTCGGAAAAATTTATATGAATTAAATATAAAAGAAGTTGCAATATTAGTTGGACTTCCAAAAGCACCAAGTTTCTATGACCCAACAAAAAAAATTTAAAATTTGCATTAACTCGTGCTAATCAAGTAGTAAAAAGAATGCATACATTAGGATGGATAAATAAAAATGAATATGAAAATGCTATTAACTATATTCCAAAAGTTTATAATGACACATTAACAAAAAAATAAAGCACCCTATATAATTGACTATGCATTAAAAACCTTACAAAAAGATATTAAAGACATAAGAACTGGTGGATATAAAGTTAATCTTACAATTGATTTAGATGTACAAGAAATTGCAAAAGAGTCTCTTAAAGTTGGATATGAAGGAATTATAGAAAGAGACATCAAATTACAAAAAAAACCCTAAAAATAATGTAGATATAAATAAAAAACCTGTTGAGGAGGGTTATTTTGTAGAAACATTAAATGGTGCAATTGTATCAATTGAAAATAATACAGGTAAAATTTTGGCACTTGTTGGTGGTATTAACTATCAAGATTCACCATTTAATAGAGCTATTCAAAGTAAAAGACAACCAGGTTCGGCGGTTAAACCTTTTTTATATCAAACAGCTTTAGATGTTGGATATTCTCCAGCTTCTGAACTAATCGACATTGGCAGAACATATGATTATAAAGATAATAAAGGTGAAAAGAAAAAAATGGCAACCTAAAAACTACAGTGGTAATTTCAAAGGTGTTCTAAGTTTAAGAGAAGCATTAACAAAATCTAGAAATCTTGCAACTATTAATCTTGTTACAGAAGTAGGAATTGCTGACATGTATAAAGGATTAGAATCATTCGGAATAACAGATATTCCAAGAGATTTATCTATTACTCTTGGTTCTTTCTCTATATCACCACTTAATTTAAGTAAAGCATACAGTGTATTTTCAAATGATGGTATACAAGTTACTCCATACTTTATAAACTCTATTATTGATTTTAATGGGCAGACAACAAATTTTGAACCCGTAGAAAACTATGTAAATTCTCCTGAACAAATTTTCTTAATGAAAACAATTTTAAGAGATGTAGTTTTAAAAGGAACAGGAAGAAGAGCAAATGTAAAAGGAATAGAACTTGCAGGTAAAACAGGAACTACAAATGACAATATTGATGCATGGTTCTGTGGTTTTTCACCTACTATTCAAACAGTAGTATGGTATGGAAAAGACAATAATACACCTATGAGAAGAAGTGAAGGTGGAGGAAGTACTGCTGCACCAGCATTTTCACATTTTTATAAAAAAATATTTAGAAATTCATCCTGAAATTGAAAGAAAATTTAAAAAAACCTGAAAATGTGAAATCATCTATTATTCACGGTAAAAAAGAGTACTATACAGAAACTTCACCTCTACCAGAGATTCAAATCCCAATAGCTCCTGTAAATCCAAATGAAGAAGTAATAGAATTTTAATATACTAACTTTCTTCTTCTATAGGCATAAAAAAGGCTAGCTTAAAAAGCTAGCCTTTTTTTATTTGTAAAATCAAATTACTAACAAGAATAAGTTGATTTAAATTCGAATGCAGTTGGTCTAGACTCGTCTGGCCAAACTTGAGTTTCAAATTTATAGTGTTGGTAAGTATCAATCATATCAGCACTAAATACAGGTTTTAAGAAATCATTATCTCTAATTAAAGCTTCTAAAGAACCTCTTAATGTATGAGGCATTTGAGGAATATTTCTCTCTCTAATCTCATCTAAAGATAGTTCGAATAAATCGTCATCCATTGGTCCAATAGGCTCATATTTATTAGCGATACCATCAAGTCCAGCCATCATCATTGCTGCAAATGCTAAGTAAGGACAAGCAGTTGAATCTGGGAATCTCATTTCAACTCTAGTTGCTTTTTCTCCAGCTCCATAAGGAATTCTACAAGAAGCAGATCTATTTTGAGAAGAATAAGTTAAAATTGAAGGAGCTTCGAATCCTGGAATTAATCTCTTATAAGAGTTAGTTGATGGGTTAGTAAATGCCGCAACAGCTCTTGCGTGTTTAAAAATTCCACCTACATAATGTCTTGCCATATCCGAAAGGTTTCCATACTCACCCTCTTTGTAGAATAAGTTTTTACCATCTTTCCAAATTGATTGGTGTACGTGCATACCATTACCATTATCACCAAATAGTGGTTTTGGCATAAATGTACAAGACTTACCATTTAAGTGTGCAACCATTTTACAAACATACTTATATTTTTGTACATTATCAGCAGCTTCAATTAAGTCTCCAAATACGATACCAATTTCACCTTGAGCTTGTGCAACTTCGTGGTGTCCTAAGATTACCTCTAAACCAACTTGCTCTAAAATTTGCATCATTTCAGCTCTTAAATCAACCATTGTATCTGTTGGCTGAACTGGGAAGTAACCACCCTTAGTTCTTGGTCTATGTCCAATGTTTCCACCTTCGAAATCATCAGAATCTGCCCACTCACCTTCATCTGAATCTACTTTATAATAAGACTCATTAATATTGTCAATGATTTTTACATCATCAAAAATAAAGAATTCATTTTCAGGTCCAAAGTAAGCAACGTCACCAACACCAGACTCACTTAAGTGTGTTAATGCTTTTTTTAGCAATTGATCTTGGACATTTCTCATACATTTCACCTTTATAAATGTCATAAACATCACAAAATACAATGATTGTAGAGTCAGCAGTGAATGGATCTAAGAAAGCAGTAGCTACATCTGGCTTTAAAATCATATCCGATTTGTTAATTGGTTGCCATGCATCAACAGATGAACCATCAAAAGGCATACCCATATCTAATTGATCTGTACTTACTGCACTCATCATATATGTTAAATGATGCCACATACCTTTCATATCTGTAAATCTAAAATCTACAAACTGAACTTCATTCTCTTCACAATATTTGAAAAATTCTTCAGTATTGTTAACAAATTTTCCCATGTTTTAAACTCCTTGAAATTATTGCAAATATTGTATCAAAATAAAAAAAATATAAGATAAAAGAACTGTATAAAAAAAATATACAGTTGTAGTTTTTTAGATTATTTGTGTTTTAAAATGTGACAGAAATTCTATCTCTGTTTTTAAAATAACTTGCCTTGTTATAACCAATCTCTTTAGCTAATGAAGTAAGCTCATCATATTTGAAACCAATTTGCTCTACTTCGTGTGCATCAGAACTAAAAGTAATTGGAATATCAAGTTCAAAAGCTAATTCTAAAAGAGATTTTGAAGGATAAGCTTCTGCAATTGGTTTTCTAATACCAGCAGCATTTATTTCTACTACCATATTAGCTTTTTTAATTGCTTTCATAGCATTTAAAGCAATTAATTTTATATCTTTATTTGGAAGATATTTAAAAACTTTTATTAAATCTAAGTGTCCAGCAATATCAAAAAGTTGAGATTTTGCCATATTTTCTATTGTATCAAAGTAGTCTTGCCATATTTTATCTATATCTTTGTTTTCATAACCACCAATAAACTCTGGATTATCAAATCCCCCCCAACCATCAAGAAAATGTATAGAACCAATTAGATAATCAACTTTTGCATTTAGAATCTCATCTAACATTGGAATATTTTGCATAAAATCAACTTCATAAGCCAATAAAATATCTATATCATTTTTATACTTCTGCTTTAGATTTAAAACAGAAGTTTCATAAAAATCTTTTTTTTCTAATGGTAATCTATATTTTTTATCAAAATCCATAGGAGCATGCTCTGAAAATCCAAAAATATCAATTCCTGACTCAATAGCTTTTTGAACATACTCTTCCATAGTTCCAGTAGCATGATTACAAAGTATAGTATGATTATGCAAATCTACTCTAGTTTTTTTACTACTCAATTTAAAATACCTGCACCTTTTATAGCTGTACTTCTGTCTTTTGCATAAACTCTTTTCCCATCAATAATATCATATTTCCAAATAGGAGCTGCTGCTTTAAAATCCTCAACAAATTCATCAATCATCTCTAAAGCAACTCTTCTTTTAGGAGAACATACAGCAGCAATATAAGAACTTTCATGATTTAAGACATCACCTCTTGAATGAGCCATTAAAACAATTGCATTTTTTTCTTTAGCTTTTTCTTGCCAAGCATTAAACCAATTATTTAAAATAGGTTCATAAATATCAAAGCTTAAACCATCAATTCCATTTTCATCTCTTACAACACCATTAAATGTAATTATTGCTCCATAGTTAGAGTTTTTAAATTCATCAAACCATTTAGAATTTATTTTGTTTACATCAAGTGGTCCATCACATAAAATAAGTTTATCAGTCATTACTCATCCACCACATACAGGAGGAAGTAAAGATACTCTATCTCCATCTTCTAAAGTTACTTCTTTATTACTTATCAATGTATCATTAATTGCAACTGCACAAGTTTCTAACCAAGTAGATACTTGTTCATCACCTTTTAAAATCTCACTTAATTGGTTTAAGTTAGAAATTTCAACTTCCATGGCATCTTTGTTAATTGGACCTAAGAATTCAACTTTTACCATTTTAACCCCCCCTTATTTACATATTTTTGTGTATTATATCGAATTTAATTTAATGTTAGGATGAGTCAAATCAATGATATTTGCAAAAATAGATTTTATTAATTTATTACCATTTCACGTATATATAAAAAAGAATATCAAATCAAATCAAATCAAATCAATAATTCAGTATAAGAAATCCTATCCAGCTGATATTAATAGAAAATTTAAAAAAAAGAAAAGTTGATTCTGCTTTTATTTCATCTATTGCATCAAGAAGGGAAAAAAAGATTAAATCTAGGTATTATTGCTAAAAAAAGATGTTCAATCAGTAATTTTAATTCCAGGAAAAGTAGAAGATGATTTTCAAAGTGAAACTTCAAATGCACTGGCAAAGGTTTTAAATCTAGAAGGAAAAGTTTTAATTGGAGATAAAGCACTAAAATATTTCCATGAGAACCCAAATTCTGAGTTTATCGATTTAGCAAAAGCTTGGAATAATAAGTTTAATTTACCTTTCGTTTTTTTTGCAACACTTTGTTATTGTAAAAATAAAACTAGCTTAAAAAAGATGATTCAAGGTTTTAATAAAAGACATATTAAAATTCCACAATATATTTTGAAATCATATTCAAAAAGATCTGGCATATCAAATAAACATATACTTGAATATCTTAAAAAAAATTGATTATGAAATGAATATTCAAGAAAAACGTGCCTTAAAAAAAATTTCTTACTCTATCAAAAGAAAAAGGTTTATAATGACAGCTTTAGATTCAGTCATATTAGGAATAATAGAAGGGTTTACAGAGTTTCTACCAATCTCTTCTACAGGACATTTAATTGTTGCAAGTGAGTTTTTAGGCATTGATCAAAATAGTGTTACAAAAGCTTATGAGGTAATTATTCAATTTGCTGCAATATTAGCAGTTATATTAAACTATCCATCAAAGTTCACTTTCAAACATTTTGATTTATGGACAAAAATATTTATAGCATTTTTACCAATCGCAACTATTGGTTTTCTATTCTCTTCACAAGTTAAAGCAATGTTTTCATTAGAGATTGTTGCAACTATGTTTATCATCGGAGGAATTGTTTTTTTAATAGTTGAAAAATTTTATGATGAATCAAAACATATTACTGCTGATGTAGAAGACGTAACATATAAACAATCTCTATATATAGGTCTTTCTCAAATTTTTGCTTTAATTCCAGGTACATCTAGAGCTGGCTCATCAATTATTGGAGCAATGTTAGTTGGTCTTAATAGAAAAGCTAGTGCAGAGTTCTCTTTTCTTTTAGCATTTCCCGTTATGTGTGCAACAACAGGATATGATTTATTAAAACACCATAATGAACTATTTTCAGATGCAAACCTAGCAAACTTAGCCATAGGGTTTGTAGTCTCTTTTTTTAGTTGCTTTTATAGCAATAAAACTATTTTTAAAATTCTTAGAAAACTTTACTTTTGTAGCATTTGGTATTTATAGAATTTTATTCGGTATTATCTTACTTATTATTTTGTAAGATAATATCCACTATAGATTCTACTGCATCACAATTTATAGAATCAACTAATCTTTTACTTATTTCATAATTATCTTTTTTTTAGTATGTCTATTAATAATTCTTCATTTAAATCATCTTGTCTAGCGATATAACACAAACCTTTATCTTCTAAAAACTTTGCATTTGTATATTGGTGATCTTTTGCTGCATATGGATATGGAATAAATAGAGCAGGTAAAGAGTTTGCACAAAGTTCCCACATCGTTGAAGCTCCTGCACGACTAATTGCAAAATCTGCTTCACTCATTTTTTTGAGATAACTCTTTTGTAAAAGCAAAAACATCTGCTTTTATTCCCAAATCAGAATAAGCTTCTTTTACTCTTAAAATATCACCACCACCTGTTTGATGAATTATTTTTAAACCAAGAGAATCTAATTTTGGAGCTACTTTTATTGCAAAATCATTTATTGCAGTTGCCCCCCCTTGTGAACCACCAAGAAATATAATTGTCTTAAACTGATCTCTAATTCTTGCACTATCAAAAAATTCTTCAGAAACAGGATAATCTTTTACAAGAGATTTTTCATCGAAAGATGAAAATACATTTGTTGCAAATTTTGATGTTAACTCATTTAATTTTCCCATTACAGAATTTTGTTCATGAATATATAATTTACAACCAAATGATAAAATCGATGCAAAAGTTGCAGGTGCAGCAGAAAATCCACCTACTGATATTACTGTTTTAACATCATATTTACTAAAAATATCAAAACAGTTATTCATAGCTTTTAATATTTGAAATAAAGAACCTATTTTTCCTAAACCTTTTTTTATTAACAACACCTTTTGTATCTAAAAAAAATAGCTTTTTTTAATCTTTTATCATTCTCAAACCATGATTTATCTTGACCATTAACTGAACCTATAAAGATAGGTTTTATTCCTCTCTTATTGTATTCATTTATAAATGCATCTGCAACTTTTAGATGTCCACCTGTACCACCACCAGTTATTACAACCGAACCTTTCATATTTACCTAACCTTTTTACTTAAATCTACTGATCTACTAATTGATAGAACAAGTCCAATTGCTATAGACATAGATAACATTGATGAACCACCATAACTTAATAAAGGAACTGCAATACCTTTAATTGGAATCATCCCTGAAATTCCATAAGAGTTTATTAAAAATGCAATAATTATCATCAATGCTATTCCTATTGTAAAAAGATGATAAATCTTATTTTCAACTCTTCCACTTATTTTAAAAATTCTTAATACTATTAAAGTTATAATAAGTGTTATAGATATTAAACCTATTAATCCTAACTCTTCTGTAATACCTGCTAATACAAAGTCTGTATGGACTTCAGACAAAAACCCAAGTTTTATATCTCCTAAGCCTATGCCTTGACCAAATACTCCTCCATTATGCATTGCATTTAGTGAGTGAGAAACCTGATAAGGTTCAGGTAGTTCGTCAATTCTTAGATAATTATCTGCCCAAGAAGGTAATATAGATAATATTTTATCTTGTACCATTGCCCACCAAGAAAATATTCTTTGAATTCTATGTGGTGCAGCTAAAATCAATCCTACTAAAGTTAAAACACCAACAACTCCTAATGAAACAAAAACCTTATAAGATCTATTTGCAAATATTAAAAGAATAAATAAAATCCCACCTAATAAAACAACTTGTCCTAAATCCTTTTGTAAAAAAGCAATAATAAATACAACTACAAAGAAAGTTAAAAAATATGGTGCTAAAAGTAAAAACTCCTGTTTAAGTCCAATTTTTCTTGGAACTTCAATCAACCTTCTATGAAAAGACCATGAAAGAAAATATATAAATCCGATTTTAAAAAAAACTCTACAGGAGATAGTGAAAAACCAGGTAATCTAATCCATCTATTTGCTCCACCAGAAGCTGTAACCATTGAACTTGGCAATATAGCATCAAAGCCATTATAATAAAAAAATAAAATGAAAAAACCCATTCCAACTCTATTTACAATTTTATCAGGGTCAATCTGAGAAAAACCCCCCCACATTATAAATATTGAAATAAGTCCAACTAAAAGTTGTCTAATGAAAAAATGAAATTGATTATATTCAAAATATTCCACAGTATAAATTGTTAGAAGAGTATGAAAAAACAATACTTATAATAATAAGAAATGAGACTAAAAGAAATAGTATATAATCTGCCTCAAATAAAGCATTGTTTACATTGTTCTTTTTAATTTGATTTTTGTTAGAATGCATTTTTTTTATTATATTATATTATGGATAAATATGTCTTCAAAAATAGAAGAAAAAGACAATAAAGTCAAGAAAATTGCAATTTTATTTCTCTTTATACTTTTTTTTATTAACAATCTTATTAATTTCAGTTTTCGACACTATGAAAAGCTTTAGAAGATTACCTTCTTTAGAGAGTTCTAAAAAAAGAGTTATCAGTTCGAGGTAGTATCATTAGTTCTGACAACTTTAAAATTACTACATCAAAAAAAATCTATAAAGCATCAATAGATACACGACATCTTGATGAAGATAAAAAAGAGTTGTTTATTAAACTCTTTTCTATTTATAGTAACATTCCTGCAAAGAAAATTTCTAAAAAAATCAAAGACTCAATGAAAAAACCAGGAAATCTTGTTTTATCATATAACATTGATTCAAAAACAGCTAAGAACTTAAAAGAATTAGGATTTAAACTTAGAAAACTAAAAGTATTTAAACCACGAAAAGTTCAAGGTGGTAAAATTTTAAGAGGTCTTAGTATCAATGAAAGTGGAGAAAAGAGAATCTACTCTTATAAAGATACTTTGACTCCTGTTGTTGGATATATCACAAAATTTGAATCAGAAAAAGGAAAAACAAAGGTTAAAGGAATTAAAGGTTTAGAAAAAAAGTTTTGATAAACTTTTAAATAATTCAAAAGATGGTATTCTAAGTGGGAACAGAGATGTGCTTTCATATATATCTTTTGATAAAAACTCTACAATTAAGCAAAGAGAAGATGGTGCAAACCTTGTTTTAAACATTCCTTTAAAGTTACAAAAAAACAATGAAATGATTCTAGATATGTATAAAAAGAAACTAGTTGCAGACGAAGTCATTGTATCAATCATGGAAAGTAAAACAGGAAAAATTTTAAGTCTAGCATCTTCAAATAGATTTAATCCAGAAAAAATCTATCAAAAAGACATCCCTTCGTTAAATGTAAATGCAGTTGAATACCAATTGAACCTGGTTCAATTATTAAACCCGTAGCAATTGCACTTGTAATGGATAAAAATAGAATCAAAAAAAATGAATTATTTTTTTGCACACAATACAAAAGGTAAGGCAAATAAAAAAAGGTGAGTTCCCAAGAGGAAGATATAAATTAGGAAGATGGTCAATTAAAGATGATCATAGATTTAAAAAAACATTATTTAACTGTAGATGATATATTTATATTTTCTTCAAATATAGGTACATTACAATTAGCTCAAAGACTATCTGGTCCTGAATTTTATGAGGGTATGAAAAGATTTGGATTTACAAGAGAAACTGGAATTGATTTACCTTATGAAAAAAAAGGTGTTATGCCAAAGGTTTGGCAATTTGCCGCAAATGATAAGAAAAAAGAAGATAATGTTTTCAAAGCAACTGTTTCATATGGTCAAGGTATGACATCAACTTTTATGCAAGTATTAAAAGCCTACTCAATTTTCAATAATGAAGGAATTTCAGTTACACCAAAAATTCTATCTTATATTGATGTTGAGGGCGATAAATATAGAGAAGATTCCTTAAAAAATGATAGAGTTATTACAAAAAAAACTGCTAATGAGATTAAAAGACTTCTTGTAAAAACTGTAGATAAAGGGACAGGAAAAGCTGCAAAAATAGAAGGACTTGAAATCGGTGGAAAAACAGGAACTGCACAAATTGCAAGAAGAGGGAAATATCTAAAAAAATATATATCATCATTTTTTTGGTTTTGTAAATGATGGAGAAAACTCTTATACAATTGGAGTAACCGTAATGAATCCAATCTCTACAGGTAAATATTGGTATTATCATTACGCTTCATGGTCAGCAGTACCAGTATTTAAAGAGATTGTAAATAACTTAGTAAAATTAAACTATCTAACACCAAAAAAACGATATAATTTCAGAAAATAAATAAAGGAGACCTATGTTTGGATTAGGAAAAAAAAGAATTAAAAAAAATATGAATATACAACTGAGGAATTAGCTGAATTTAATTATGCAAAAATTACTACAGAAAAAGGAGTGATTTGGATTAAACTATTTAACCAAGAAACTCCAAATACTGTATCTAACTTTGCAACTTTAGCAAATGATGGTTTTTACAATGATTTAATTTTTCATAGAGTTATACCAGGGTTTATGGCACAAGGTGGTTGTCCTGATGGTACAGGAATGGGTGGACCAGATTGGGCAATTGAATGTGAAACAAAAGCGGAAAAACAAGTACATAATAGAGGTAGCTTATCAATGGCACATGCAGGACCAAACACTGGTGGAAGCCAATTTTTCATCTGTTTTGTAGCTTGTCCTCACTTAGATGGTGGACATACTGTATTTGGAGAAATTGAAGATGGTGATGATTCAAGTTTTGAAGCACTTGATGATATTAGACAAGCTGATAAAATTATTTCTATAGAAATCTTAAATACAAAAGAGTAATAAAATAGGCTATTAGAAATATACTAATAGCCTATTTTGTCATATATTCTTAACTTAAAAACTAACTAGCCATTATAAGTATTTAACTCATTATTTATTATAAAATATAGTATATGTAATAGGAGGTTCCTATGAAACTACTTATACTAATAATCCTTTTTATTCCTTCTTTGTTATTCTCTTTTCATAAACATGAAAATAAAAAATCAATTCATACTGATCTAACTTTAGAAAAAACCCTAAATTCTGTTGAGAATAAATTAAAAATAGTTTATGACAAACTAAATTTAACATCTAAAAATATAGATGAATTTATTACAAATGAATATGATGACACAATATACACAAAAAGTTATATTAGAATAGAAACAACATTTAAAAAAAACTACTAACTCATCTTTTGATATAGAACCAGATATTGATATTAAAATTAAACTTCCTAAACTAAAAGAAAAACTATCATTAACAATATCAAATAAAGATGACAGAGTAAATCCCAATTTTCAAGATAGCAATGAAAAAGTTAAATATGAAGATAATAAATATAGTGCTGGATTACTCTATAATACAATAAAAAAAAGATCTTGATTTAAAATTTAGATTAGGAATCAAACTATCTACTAAACCCTATCTATTTGCAAAAGGTGAAGCAAAAAAAAGATTTTAAATTAAACTTTAGAAATAAAATTTCACTTGAACAAAAATTAAAATATACACAAAAAGATGAATTAGATAGTACAACATCTTTTAGATATATATATAAAATCAATAGTAAATTAAGCTTCTCTACATATAATGAATACTATATAAATAGTAAAGAACAAGACAATAATTTACATAACTCATTAAGAGTAAATAAAAAAAATGTCAAACAAAAATTATATAAACTATGTTGTGGCGATTGATTCTGATGATGTAGATACAAATTTCAAAATCAAAGAGTATAACACATATATATCTTATAGAAAATATATAAGAAAATGGTTATATTATGATCTAATACCAAGCATAAAATGGCAAAAATCAGATAACTATAAAGAAGAATATGGAATAAAACTAAGACTAGGATTACTAATTTCAAAGTAAAAAGAAAAAGGAATAAAACATAAAAAAA
>JDSG01000084.1_pt1 | contig 33934 bp, 54 predicted proteins | sample 199341 | NCBI WGS metagenome assembly JDSG01 (sample SAMN02584197, study PRJNA231836) | bioreactor metagenome | isolation source: continuous culture bioreactor short generation time transfer1 day 52 after... | place: Germany: Bremen | reverse complement strand
TCTTTATATCCGGAGGTGACAGTATCTAAAACCCTCAGATTTAAAGAGCGTATTCTTGGGGGGGAATGGTTCAATAAAGTATACCCTTGCTCGTTGCGTATCATGATGTATAAAGGTAAAGTTTTATTCATTTCGAATTTATAATTATTGATAGTGCCGATTATATCTTTTTTTATTGTCAGCATTGAGATCGGTGGATATGGTGAGAAAATCATAGTCTGACGGCCGCAGGGACGGCGGAGTTCTGCTGATATCTGCTATAACGTCAGGCTGATAGGCAAATCTTTCAAGGACAGTGTTGTCATGCACCTGATATCTGTAAAAGTCACTCTCAGGTGAGAGCCTGCTGTTGTCTTTTCCTGCACAAGAGATTAAAAAAGTTAAAGCAATGAGTAATATAGAGATACGCATAAATAACCCCCCCCTTGGACAATAAATATAGTACTATTATCCAAAGGGGGGGCTATAGAAAATTATATTGCAGAAAAGCTTATTCAAGCTTCATGTCGTCACTTTCAAGCTCATCAAAGGCATCGTCGGCACGCTTATGAGTGAGTGCATGCTTGATGGTTTCAGTTCTGTTCTTCTGATAAGTTAAAATGATGTCTTTGGATATGCATGCTTTTACAAAAGCCATGCGTTCATTCTTTTGGTATTCGATAGCTGGAAAGGACATGGTTTTATTAATGAATATGCCGGCATCAGGGTCGTTTTTAAACATCATTACGAATTTTTTTTCTCTTTAGGGTCTTTTAGGCTAGAGTAGTTTTCGTAAATCACTGATTCGAGAATATCCGAAAGTTCCTTCTCCATCTTGGGGGGTAGGTGGCCGCTTTAGCAGCGTCTACAGCTTCCATACCGCCGGTTTTATAGTCGTAAACACAGACTTGATTAGAAACATTCTGCATGTACCAGTTGGGTGCACCCTCTATATTGATCTTGGACTGCATTAAGACATAATTCTTAAATAGATAAGTCGCAAGTGTCTTCATAAGTGCAAGAGCTATACCTTCTATCATAATTCTACTCCGAGTATTTTAAGTAATGATAGCACCGTACAGTTGAAAATGCTTGGGAATTATCACTCTCCCGTGACTATGTAATCCCCCCCGTCAAGAATGCGGCGTTTGATTGATTTCTTGAGTGTATCTTTTTTTTAAATGACGGCAGTTTGTCTATGAAAAGGACACCGTTTAGATGGTCGATTTCATGCTGAAAGACTCTTGCAAGGAAACCTGAAGCATCCATAGTGTAAGTCTCGCCATTCTCATTCATTGCCTTAATGGTTATATTTTCGGCACGGCGGACATTTTCATATTCACCAGGAACACTCAGGCAACCCTCTTCTCCGAGCTGTTCACCAGTTTCTGAAATGATCTCAGGGTTAATCACTCTGAGGATCATATCTTTATCTTCGCCTGCAGAGGTATCGACAACAATAATACGCTGCTAACTCCTACCTGCGGAGCAGCGAGTCCGACGCCGTTGCTTGCATGCATAGTGTCGACCATATTGTCTAGGAGCTTTACCGTGTGCTCATCTATGTTAGTGACAGGCTCTGCTTTAACACGCAAAACTTTGTCAGGGAATGTTTTTACTTGAAGTATCATTTTAGCTCCATAATTATCAATAGTATAAAGAAAAATATATGTTTATTCGACATTAAATCAACAGTTTAGGTAGTCGTCAAGGGTATAGCGAGTGAAATATGCATAAATGGCATTTTGGAATGATTTTCTGAGCTGTTCGTCCTCTATTGTCGAAACAAGTCTGTCGGCAAACTTCTTCTCTTTTTCCGACATCTCCTTGCGGGGGGGGCGTGCTTTGTTCTCCACTTCGCTTGCTGTAAGTGGGCTTTGTTTGAAATAGAAATTTATATTAGATATCTCAAGTCCTGCTTTTTTTTGAGCCTGCTAATTAGCTCACCTTTTAAAAAGCCTATCTCAGACAGCCATGTCTGATCATGTACAGCCATATTCAGAGTGCCGTCTTTCAGGCTGCCGGGGGGGGTCGTGATGAATGAAATGGTGTCCCCCCCTGCACACTCATTCCATGCCTGCTTCACCTTCATATAGGAATGAAAGCTGGCGGGCATGGTATTTGGCAGTATTTCAGAGAGTTTCTTCATCCTTATCCTTCATCAGGCTCATCAGTTGCTCGTCAAGGTGAGAAATGAGTTCATCAGTCCCTTGTTTAGCTATGGAAGATATCTTGTATAAGGTAACTTCCGGATGATTAGCCTTAAGGTAGGCTTCGAATTCGTCAAGGTTCTCCTGATAAACAGAGTCCATCTTAGTGGCTGCTATGACCTCAGGCTTAGATGAAACATACTCTGAGAATTTATCCAGTTCGTTTCGAAGTTTTTGGTAACGTTCAACCATAGATTCTTCATCTGAAGCGTCTATTAGGTGGAGCAAAAGTTTAGTCCTTTCGATATGGCGGAGGAATTGTATCCCAAGCCTACACCTTCGTGAGCACCTTCGATGAGTCCCGGCATATCAGCCATGACAAATGCATTGCCATATATCCCTTTAATCACGCCGAGGTTAGGAGTCAGTGTTGTGAACGGATAGTCGGCTACCTTTGCTTTTGCTGCTGATACGGATGATATGAATGTAGATTTTCCTGCGTTAGGAAAACCTATGATACCCACGTCAGCGATAAGCTTAAGTTCAAGAGCAAGCCTGACTGTTTCGCCTTTATGCCCCCCCTCTTCAAATTTACGGGGGGGAGCACGCTGGGTCGGTGTAACGAATGCCGCATTTCCACGACCGCCGCGACCGCCTTTTGCAACGACGAGCCTTTCGTCCTGCTCTGTCAGGTCAGCCAGAATTTCACCTGTGTCGGCATTTTTAACAACTGTGCCCACAGGGACAACAACATAAGCATGCTCGCCTGTACGTCCATGCATGTCCTTCCCTTTACCGTGTACACCCCCCCTTTCGGCTTTTCGGTGATAGATGTAGCGGACATCCATAAGTGTATGCTTTGTACTGTCGGCAATAAGTATTACATCGCCGCCGTTTCCGCCGTTTCCGCCGTTCGGGCCACCGCGTGGAACATAAGTTTCTCTGCGGAAACTCATACAGCCGTTACCGCCGTCTCCGGCGATAGCCATTATTTCACAGGTATCTATAAATTTCATGTAATCCTCTAAAAAAAACTATATCACAAAAGCAAAAAGCTCACCTAAAAAGGTGAGCTTTAAAATTAAGTCAAAATGTAAGCTGAGTTTAAATCAGTTTACGCTCTCTCTGGAAGAATGTTGACAAATTTGCCTTTACGACCTTTGTCTTGAAACTTTACGAAACCATCTGTAAGAGCAAAAAGTGTGTCGTCTTTGCCTATACCTACAGCATCACCAGGTTTAATTTTTGTACCACGCTGTCTAACAATAATGTTACCGGCAAGTACAGCTTCACCGTCATACTTTTTAACGCCGAGGCGTTTGGAGTTTGAATCCCTTCCGTTTCTGGTACTACCACCAGCTTTCTTATGAGCCATTAGACGCCTCCCTTAACCTACTTTGATATCTTCGATTTTGATGGCTGTCAGTGATGAACGGTGACCGTATCTCTTTTTATAGTCTTTACGACGCTTTCTTTTGAAAACAAGAATTTTATCACCTTTATTGTGTGAAACAACCTTAGCTGTAACAACAGCACCTGCAACAAATGGTGCACCGATGTTAAGCTGACCGTTTTCACTAACTGCTAGCACATCTTTAATTTCAATTTGCGAATCTGTTTCTGCGTTTATGCTGTCAACCTTCAGCGTATCACCGGGTTTGACAGTATATTGTTTTCCGCCACTCTTTATAATTGCGAACATTTTTCACGTACCTCCACGAGACCTGCCGTGTGCAGGGAACATCACTTATACATAAGCTTAGATTTGAAGTCAAGAAAAAAATGCATGTTTCAAATATTGACAAACAAAATATGTGCCTATATAATCACGGGCTTACCAGATAGTAAGACAATATAGTAGTCTCTATATATAATAGACTTAAAGGAGTGGTTATAATGGCACAGATGCTCACTATGAAAAAGCCAAGTAACTTGAAACGTAAACGTAAACACGGTTTCAGATCAAGAATGAAGAAAAAAAAGGCGGTAAACTTGTTATCGCAAGAAGAAGGGCGAAAGGCCGTAAACGTCTCGCCGTTTAACGATCAGCGTTTTAGTAAACAAGAAAGGCTGAGGAAGCAAAAGGAATTTGAACGGGTCTTCAGACAAGGTAATAAACTTACAGGTAAGTTAGTTGCCCTGCATTATATATATAATGGAGAAGACCTACAGAGAGTAGGGGGGGTCACCGTCAGCAAGCGTGTTGACAAAAAAAAGCGGTGACCCGAAATCGGCTAAAGCGTATTTTCAGAGAAATCTTCAGAATAGAAAAAGCCGCCCTGCCGAAAGGGGGGGTGGATATCATTCTGAGGGCTTTGCTGCATGCAGTAAAGTCGAATACGGTGAACTCAGATATGAAATCCTCTCACTTGCTGAAAATATTAGACCTGAGAAGACCAATATTTCTGCTAATAAGGTTTTATAAACTCTTCATTTCCCCCCCTATGCTCGGCGACAGATGCCGATTCTACCCCCCTCATGCTCAGATTATGCTGTTACAGCCCTGAAAGAGAAAGGCTGATCATGGGGGGATGATACTTGCCGTATGGCGTGTCATCCGGTGCAATCCGCTGTCAAAGGGCGGATACGATCCTGTAAAATAAGCCGAAACCTCTGGAGGTTATTTCGCAATGAATAAGAATACCATGCTGGCTATTGCACTTAGTGCGGTGGTCATACTCGCTTTTCAAGTCTTTTTCGCACCAAAACCGACTGTGCAGGACCAAAAAACGGAAGTTATCGCAGATACTAAAGCAGGCAAGATAATAACTGAAGACAAGGCTGCTCCTGAAGCAGAAGAGATACCTGTCGTGGAAACAGCACCTGCCGTTCTTGAGACATTCGATGTCGAAACTAAATTAGTAAAATACTCTTTCAATGATAATACAGGTAATATCGCAGAAGCCGTCATAAAGGAATATGCAGGCAGAGAGCTGGAAAATATTAAATTCGCCAGCACTACAGGCGATGTTGTTTTCGCAAATGTTCCTTTTATATCCGTATACAGATCGGATGTAACAAAGAATAACGGAACAACCACCGTGACATTCACAGGCGAGCAGGGTGATGTCGTGGTCACTAAAAAAATATGTGATCAACGACAATGAATATCTTGTAAAAGGTAGCATGACAGTCAGCAATACGGGTGAGAGGACAGTCAGTGTCCCTTTCAGCTCAGGTATCGGCTCTCATGCAGTTGATGCTTTCGAAAGTGACAGATACACTTTTCAGGGGGGGCCTTTGATGTTCGACGGCAAAAAGCTTAAGAAGAAGGCGGCTGAGAAGGTAAAAGAGACGATAGTCGTGGATAAACCGCTGTGGGTTGGCTATATGTCTAAATATTATATGGTTGGTGTAGCTCAGGATTATGAGTCTGGAGCTATCACTAAAGTAGGCGACTCTGCTAATATCACGGGGGGGAAGGCTAACCTTAAGCTAAACCCGGGAGCCAGAGAGGAGATCACTTTTTCGATATTTGCAGGTCCTAAAGAGTATGCCCTCCTCAAGTCATACGGAAAGAAGTTAGAGAAATCCATTAACTTCGGTATATTCTCATTTATCGCTATTCCAATGCTTCAATTCCTTAATATTATAAATGGCGTAGTCCATAACTTTGGTCTGGCTATTATCCTTCTTACTCTTGCTATAAAGATAGTGACATTCCCGCTTACTCAAAAGAGTATGGTGAGCATGAAGAAGATGTCTACTCTTCAACCGAAGATGCAGGCTCTCAGAGAGAAGTATAAAGGTGATAAAGAACTTCTGAACAAGGCGAATATGGAGCTTTATAAGCAGGAGGGTGTTAATCCTCTCGGCGGCTGTCTCCCTATGCTTTTACAGATACCTATTTTCTTTGCTCTGTATAAAACACTTCTGCTTGCTATAGAGCTTCAGGGTGCTCCGTTTATGCTCTGGATAGCGGATCTTTCACTTAAAGATCCGTACTACATAACACCTGTGCTGATGGGAGCTACAATGTTCCTGCAGCAGAAGATGACACCGTCAACAGTAACAGACCCGCTCCAGAAGAAGATATTCACTTATATGCCGCTTGTCTTCACATTTCTGTTCCTTACATTCTGCGGGACTTGTAATTTACTGGCTGACAAATAACGTTCTTACTATTGCGCAACAGTACGTTATAAACAAAAAAACTTGCGTAAAACGGAGACTATTTAAAAATGAAATATTTTGAAGTAGAAGGGAATACGCCGGAACAGGCGGTTAACGACTTTCTCACAGAGAACAATATACCGAAAGATTTTATTGAGCAGGAAGTGCTCGAATCAGGTTCAAAAGGCTTTCTCGGTTTCGGAAAGAAGAGAGCCGTGGTTAAAATCAAATTCAACGATATAGAATTCTTTAAACGTAAAGGGAGACTCACTCTCTCTGAACTGCTTGAAAAAGCAGGGTTCGAAGATTTCAGCATAGAGACAAAGACGAGACATCCTGACATAGTTTTCAATATCATCTCTCCGGATTCTAAGCTTCTGATAGGCAAGAATGCCCAGATGCTTGATTCTTTACAGTTTATTCTGAACAGAATGATGAACTGGAGCAGTGCCGAGATAGCTTTCGTCGTGGATGTAGAGGATTATAGAGAGAGGGTTGTGGACAGCCTGAAAGAGAAGCTATCAAGCTCGCCAAAACTGTACGCAGAACAGGCAAGCCTATAAAGATGGCTCCTATGGTTACACTCGTAAGGAAAGAGATACACCTCGCCCTTAAAAGCGTAACAGGTATCAGCACTGTCAGCAAAGGTGACGGACACCTTAAAGAGATTCTTATTATCCCTGAGAGGAAGAGTGGCGGCAGAGGCCGCAGACCAGACAACAGGAATAATAACAGACCTAGAACACGCAGACCTGCTCAGGCAGATACTCAGGCAACCCCCCCTGAGCAGAATGCTAAGCAGGCACCGGAAAACAAAGAGGATTAATAGATATGATAATGAAGCTGGCTCTCGCAGGAGTTCTTGCATTCATAGTTTTTAAGCTTTTCAGGAAACCTGGAAGCGTTGAAGGTGATAAAGCGGAACAAGTGGACGCTGTGGAGACTGTACAAGATCCGATTAATGGAGTTTTTGTTGGAAAAGACACAGAGTTCAAGGTAAAATATTACGATAAAATATATTATTTCAGCTCTAAAGAGTCCATGGACGAATTTATCGAGCAGAAAAAGGGTGAAAAAGAATGAAAATTTTTCTTGATACAGCAAATATTGACGAAATTAAAGAGGTCAAAGACCTTGGTATCCTTGATGGGGGGGTTACGACTAATCCTTCATTAATAGCCAAAGAGAAGAAGGACTTCAAAAAGACTATCGCCGAAATATGCGAAGTTGTGAACGGTCCTGTAAGTGCAGAAGTTATCGCACTTGACTGGGAAACAATGGTAAAAGAAGGGCGTGAGCTCGCTTCCATCAGTGAGCACGTAGTTGTCAAAGTCCCTTTTACTAAAGACGGACTCAAGGCTACAAGTATCATGGCAGGAGAGGGTATAGACGTGAACGTTACGCTCATCTTCTCTGCTAATCAGGCTTTGCTTGCATGTAAAGCCGGTGCTGCTTACATAAGCCCATTCGCAGGCAGACTTGACGATATTGGTCACGACGGTATAGAGGTTGTTGGTCAGTGTCAGGCTGTTGTCGATACTTATGACTTCGACACGGAAGTTATTGCGGCTTCAATCAGAAGCACAGCTCACATGCTCCAGTGTCAGGATATCGCAGCCGATATAGCGACCATCCCTTACAAGGTTATCGAGCAGATGATGAAGCATCCACTCACTGACAAAGGGATAGAGCAGTTCCTCGCTGACTGGGAAGCAAGCGGCGGTCAGATATAGAGAGTTCTCGTCTGATCAGTTGTCTGTAGAATTATTGATATTTAATATAAAGTCCCCCCCGATGTTTATAACGGCATCGGGGGGGATTTTCTGTTTGTAAGGTTTGTATTTTCATCTGAAGAGCCGGCAATGATCGTAATACGCCATCCACTTATGCTTTTGGTTTATTTGTATAGTCGGTAGAAATGGTGGACAGGACCATGACCAGAGCCGATGTTAAGCTCGTCAGCGTGCTCTATAGCACCCTGTATGTATTCTTTGGCGGAAGCGACCGCTCATACACGGAAAAACCCTTAGCGAGATTAGCCGCAATGCTGATGCCAGAGTACATCCTGTTCCATGGGTATTTTTTGTCTCGATGCGTTTTGAGGTGAATGTATGGAACTCGTCCCCCCCGTCAAACAAAAGATCATTAGCTTCGATAGTCCCATATGTCCGCCTTTGAGCAGAACGCACTTAGCCCCCCCCATGTCTGTGAGCTCCAGACATATCTCCTGCATATCCGACGATGAAACGATCTTTTTGCCTGTTATGAACTCAGCCTCTGGGATATTGGGAGTGATGATAGTCGCTTGCGGAAAGAGCATCCCCCCCACCATATTCTGAACAGCCTCCTCTTTCAAAAGCGGAGAGCCACCTTTTGCTATCATAACAGGGTCGACAACCAGATTCTTAACTTTGTAATGGTGCAGTTTCTGGGCGACCAGTGCAACAGTGTCAGGATTTGATAACATGCCTGTTTTTACAGCGTCAGGACGGATGTCTGAAAAGACGGAATCGATCTGCATGCCGATGTATTCCAGAGGCACATCCACATAACCCTGCACACCTGTGGTGTTTTGTGCCGTGATGGCTGTTATAGCGGACATACCGAACACCCCCCCGTTCGCACTGAATGATTTCAAATCAGCCTGAATGCCGGCACCGCCGCCGGAGTCCGAACCTGCTATAGTTAATGCTTTAAACATGGCTCACCTCATGCTGATTTATTATTCTGGTAGCGTTTTTTACGCTCTTCGTGGACGTATGGTTTAGATACTATTTCGTATCTGTCTTTGCCGAGCAGATTGTCTATTTCGTTGAAGAAATCATACCCCCCCGGCTTTATGCAGAAATCCTGCCCAGTCTGGATATATGCGGCAAATGCTTTTGGTCTTTCGAGCCTGAGTCTGACAGGCACGTCACCGTGATGTGTACCTATCAATGTTTTAATTTTACTTATCATCTCTGAGGTCATACCCACAGACGATAGATTGACCGTAACATGCTTTGTCAGCATCTCCATGGCTTCGGTCACGTCGAATATCTTATCTGCTATGATAACAGAGCTGTCCTCTTTCTTGTCTATCTTGCCTGCTATGATGACTATTTTGTCATTTTCAAGATGGCGTTGATAGGTATCGAATGTTCTCGGGAATACAACAACCTCCACCTCGGAATCCATGTCCTCAAGGTTGACGAAAGCCATTTTATCCCCCCCTTTCTTTTTGGTTATGATACGTTTGACGTTTTTGACCAATCCGCCGACAACGACGTCCCCCCCATCACTTTCAGGGGGGGATTGAGTTTCACCGAGCGGTATAGTGAAAGTCTTGAGGATACTGTTATATATTGCGAGAGGGTGGTTAGATATATAGAAATCCAGAACCTCTTTCTCCATTTTTAGGAGCTCATTCTCAGGCATCTCCTCCACGTCGGGGGGGTAAAACAGTTCTTCTTCCTCTTCGTTTTCGTCTATGAGGAAGGATTCAAGAGAGATTATCCCCCCTGATCTTTCATCTTTTGCTTTCTCTGCCCCCCCTCTTCTAGTGCGTTATCAAGTACCTGAAGGTGCTGTCTGCGGTTTTTCCCCCCCATACAGTCGAAAGCCCCCCCTGCTTTTACGAGTGCTTCAAGTACACGCCTGTTACAGGCACGCAGATCGACACGTTCACAGAAGTCATATATGCTTTTGAATTCTCCGTTCTCTTTACGCTCCGCCAGAGCCGAGTCTATGGCAGCACAGCCCACCCCCCCTTTGATAGCTCCAAGCCCGAAGTGTATGGATGTACCTTCAATCTCAAATGAAGTGCCCGATTTATTTACATTAGGCGGGAGGACTTCGATCCCCCCCATTGATTTACACTCTTCGGTGAAGGTGACTATCTTTTCGCCTTTATCTATCTCACACGATAGTATCGCAGCCATATATTCAACAGGGTAAAGTGCCTTGAGATATGCCGTCTGATAAGATATCAGAGCATATGCGGCTGAGTGGGATTTGTTAAATCCGTACCCTGCAAATTTCGCAAGTTTGTCGAATAGGTCTTCCGCCATTGCCATGTCGTAGCCTCTGGCTTTAGCTCCCGGGATAGTCTTTCCGTCACCGTAAAGGAAGAATTCTTTCTGGCGTGCCATCTCTGATTCTTTCTTCTTACCCATCGCACGACGCAGGTTGTCCGCAGAGCCGAGTGAATAACCGCCGACAATCTGGGCAATCTGCATAACCTGTTCCTGATAGATAACAACCCCCCCTCTGGTCTCTTCGAGTATCTCCTCAAGCTCAGGGAAGATGTAGTCTATCTCTTCCTCGCCGTATTTTCTCTTTACGAATGAGTCAAGCATCCCTGATTCCATAGGACCCGGACGGTAAAGGGCGACAAGAGCGATAATGTCTTCGAAACATTCGGGTTTAAGTTTTTTGAGCAGGTTTTTCATACCTGAACTCTCAAGCTGGAAAACGCCTGTTGCATCCCCCCCCTTGCTTAAAAGTTCGTATACCGCCGGGTTATCAAGAGGGATACGTGTTATATCCAGCTCTTCCCCCCCACGGTTCTTTTTTTTATCTGTTTGACAGCTTCATCTATGATGGTGAGGTTGTTCAGCCCGAGAAAGTCGAATTTCACAAGACCGACACTCTCCATAGTGTCCTTTTCAAACTGGGAGATTACTTCGTTGTTCTGGCCCCCCCTGCAAAGGGGGGTACATACTCGTTCAGAGGTTTATCAGAGATGATTATACCTGCTGCGTGCATACCCGTGTTCCGCATGAGACCTTCGAGTTTAACGGCGTGGTTCAGGATTGTTTCTCCCTGTTCCGCCGCCTGAAAAATCTTTTTAAGTTCATCATCTTTTTTTGAGTGCCTTTCTGAGTGTCATCCCCCCCGGGTCAGAAGGTATCGCCTTCGCCAGTTTATCCACTATGGGGGGGAGGGGGGGCACTTCGAGAACACGACCCACATCACGAACGGTGCTTCGCCCAAGAAGCTTACCGAATGTGATGATCTGAGATACACGTTCATCCCCCCCGTATTTTTCACGGACATATTTTATAACCTGTTCACGTCCACGCACACAGAAATCTATATCAAAGTCAGGCATGGATGATCTTTCAGGATTGAGAAATCTTTCAAAAAGCAGGTTAAATTCAAGGGGGGGGTCAAGGTCTGTGATACCAAGTGTATATGCCACAAGAGAGCCTGCACCCGAACCTCGTCCCGGGCCAACAGGTATACCCACTCTACGGGAGTAGTTCATAAAGTCCCAAACGATGAGGAAGTAGCCTGCGAAATTCTTACCGCAGATAACACTCATCTCGTCATCAAGCCTCTTGAAGTAATTCTCATGCTTTTCAGCAGGGACTTTAGCGAGCTTTTCGTGCAGTCCTTTTCTGGCAAGGTGGAGCAGATAGCTGTCGATTGTGTAGCCTTCGGGAACGTCATACTCAGGCAGGTGGAGATTGCCGAACTCGATGCTTGTACTGCATCTGTTTGCTATCTCTACGGTATTGGTCAGAGCATCAGGTACTTCACCGAATGCCTGCCACATCTCTTCGCCTGTTTTTACCCATAGCTGGTCGGAGTGTATCTCAAACCTGTTTGGACTGTTTATGGTAGATTGAGTTTGTATGCATATAAGTATTTCATGAGAAAGGTGATCCCCCCCTTTGTTCAGGTAGTGACAGTCGTTGGTCGCCACAAGAGGGATGCCTGATTCACGGGACATTTTGATCAGGTTTCTGTTTACCATAAGCTGTTCTTCGATACCGTTCTCCTGTATCTCCAGAAAGAAGTTATCCTTCCCGAAGATGTCACGGTACTCGTGTGCGGCGGCAACAGCATCGTCGTATTGTTCACGCATGATCTTACGTGGGATCTCGCCTGCCAGACATGCTGAAAGACCTATGATCCCCCCCTCTGAATACTGAGAAAGGAGTTCCTTGTCCACTCTCGGTTTATAGTGAAAACCCTCGAACTGAGCCAGTGAAACAAGCTTCTGAAGGTTAGACAGCCCTGTGTTGTTCTGAGCCTGAAGGACAAGGTGATGGTTCTTATCCTGTCCACGCTCGTAGCTGGTGTTGAAACGTGTATCCGGAGCTACATACACTTCACAGCCCAAAATCGGCTTTATGTCGTTTGCAAGTGCCTGACGATAAAAATCGACTATACCGTGCATAGTTCCATGGTCGGATATGCCGACCATAGGGGGGGTCATGCCTGTCTCTTTTATCTTCTGCATCAGATCGCCTATCAGAACAGCACCATCGAGCAGAGAGTATTGTGTATGTAAATGTAGATGTACAAAATCGTTACTTTTAGTCATGTTATATTCCAAAGTTAATAATAGATAATTCTATCAAAACTAGACTATGATTGAAACCATAAATGCAATACAATTGTTAAAGCACGGAACAGAAGAGGAATAATGAAAAGGCTTGTTTACCAATTGTTTGTGATAGGTGTGGGGGGGAAGGTGGAGATTTTCTTCGCCCTGTCTGTCTGTGCCGCTTTTGCCTTTCATCCCAATCACTTTTTGACATTGACAACTGCGTTTGCACTCCCTTTGTTTTTTTATCAGAAAAAAGTCAGGTTTTTTTATCGCACTCCTCATTTTCGCACTGCACCTCTTCTCTTTGAATAGCCTATTAGTCACTGGTGTTAAGTCGGTGGATGGTGATAAATCCGTTTATTCAACCACGGGCGGTACGCTTGTCAGCAGTCAGGCATTGTCACCCGGGGGGGATATAGTAACCGGAGGCTTTAACGTCAGAAGATACGCAGGGGGGGAGCAGGAAGGTAGGTTTGCAAGAGGATATTATATAGCCGAAAAGGACGGCTTTGCAGTATCCGTGCCCATGGTGAGAGGGATATTGTCCTATAGGCAGGAATTGTCCGAAAGACTCTTTGACAGCTCAGGCGGTCTGCTGAGGCTCACTCAGGGGGGGATTATTCTGGGCGATAAGAAGTACATGGATACGGAGATAACAGACATATATTTTCTCACGGGGGGGCTTGGGCATCTGCTTGCGATATCAGGCTTGCATGTTGGGCTTTACGGTATGGTCTGCTTCTTTTTGCTGAGTTTCTTGCCGTATAAGGTTCGTTTGATTTTTGTTTCATTGATGCTGCTTGTCTTAATCCCGTTTACAGGATTCAAAATACCCGTCCTCAGAGCAGGTCTCATAGGCGTATCCGTGGCGGTGGCAAAGATCGTCGATTACGGCACGGACTTTAAGAAACTTCTGCTGTTTTTCGCAGGAGTATTTATACTCATCTCTCCGTCGATGATAGCGTCACCTTCATTCCTTTTGTCGTTTTCTGCGGTTTACGGTCTGCTGCATATGGACAGGATAAGGGTTCATCGTTACCTGAGTCCGTTTATGGTCGGGCTTGTGGCTACGGCTTTTATCATCCCTGCCGCATCCACTATTTTCGGTTCATTTAATATCTCTTCGGTGGTATCGACCCCCCCTGTGCTGATACCTATATTATCTTTGCAGGTTATTACGTTTCTTATATATCTGATTATACCTTCAATCTCTTTAGAGCCGCTTATACTGCTGGAGAAGATACACCTTGGGGGGGCAGTTGAGCTTTTTGCCGAAAATCTGGGTTTTATGTTCACTCTGTATAAGGCGGAGCTGGGCTGGGCGATGCTGATGGGGGGGCTTTTTCTTATCTTATGCCTGAGGCTCAGAATCGTATGGGCGTGTTTCTTTTTGCTGATAGTCCCTTATGTCCCTGCGAACGTGGAGAGCGGCGGCTATGTGCCGAATATGGGGGGGAAAGCGAAAGGCTTTGTTATAGTGGACGAGAAGACGCATATCTTTTATAAGGGTGACCACGGGAGCTTTATGTATAGATTTTTGCCGTATCTGGCGGAGCTTGGGGGGGTGCAGTCGGCAGATGCAGGGAGTATTCACATTTATGGAGCAGAGAATATTTTTATCCCCCCCATTGCGAAAGAAGGGGGGGAAGACTATAGCTGGATGTGCGTAAACAGAGTTGATGAAAAATGCAAAGCTATATATCATACAAGGTCTAACACGTATAAATGTGACGATGATAGGGTGCATATCCTTTATAAGAACAAGTGCAGAACAGATAAAACATACGTGCTGAATGAAACAGGGGGGATTTGAAGATTGATATTAAGAGTGAATGAAAAAGAGATAAACATAGAGAACGGAGCTAATGCCGGCGAGCTGTGTGCCGAGTATAAACCAGATGCGGATATCATTATACAAAACGGACATATAGTTAAACCTGACAGTCCTTTGTCTGACGGGGGGGACGCTGTTTATCTTATAAAACGTGGTGAAAAACTTGGTGAGGCGGATATTAAATATCTCCTGACAGCAAGACACACCCCCCCTAAGGTAGCCGAACGGCTGGCAAAGTGCAGGATGGCGGTTTGCGGTCTTGGAGGTCTTGGTTCTAACATTGCTCTCGCCCTCGCCAGAATGGGTGTCGGGGGGGAACTGCTGCTGATAGACTATGACGTTATAATCCCTCTAACATAAACAGACAGCAGTTTTATATCGACCAGATAGGAATGAAGAAGACAGATGCAACTTTTGAAAACCTGAAACGGGTGAATCCCTATATTAAATATGATATGAGGGATATATTTATAGAGAAGACAAACATCTCGGGTCTCTTCGATGGGTGTGATGTTATAATAGAAGCGTTTGACGGTGCTGAGACCAAGGCGATGTTTATAATGGAAGCGTCCCGTGCCTATCCCGATGCACATATCGTGGGTGCAAGCGGCGTTGCGGGGGGGCTTGGAACACATGAGAGTTTCAGAGTTTTGAAGGTCGGGCGTAATGTTTCCATCGTCGGTGACTTTGAGGCTGAGGCTAAGATCGGTCGCGGGTTAATGTCCACCCGTGTGACAATCGCCGCAGGTATACAGGCGAACGTGGCAGTGCGTCATGTACTGGCGGATATTCTGGAGGATTAGATATGAAGATAAGATTAAGCGGTGAATCAGTGGAGCTTGAAGCCCCCCCTTTGACAATGAATCAGCTGATAGATAAGTATGATATGAATAGAGAGACAGTTGTTGTCGAGATAAACGGTGATCTGCCGGATAAATCAACTTATGACGACATCTACACCAAAGAGGGGGGGGATGTTATAGAACTGATTCGCTTCGTGGGCGGCGGTTAGTCAGTCGGGGGGGTTGACGGGGGGGTTACTTAGATTTATGTTGCATCTTATCCTACTTCTGTTGGGCGTTGAAAACAGTTATTTTTCAGAATTAATAAAATATTATCTTTCCCAATCACAGGATGTGATGCACGGAGTGAACTGTAGCAAAATGCATTTTGCGAAAGTTTCAACGGGGGGGTGAGAGTGAAGCTTGGTTTTACCAAGCTGAACGACGAATTAATTTTTCTAGGACTGAAAAATTAATAATATTAATATGGTTATCTTTTTTTAAGAACTTCCGCACAGTTGCGTAGAGCCTGCATCAAATCGTCTTTGACAACAGGTTTCTTCAGGTATTCGGTGATTCCTATATCCTGAGCTTTTTCAAGGTAAGGTTTTTCGTTGAACGCAGTGGTAACAATAATCAAGGCTTCACTGTTCAGCTCTTTTATGCGGCGTGACATATCTATGCCGTCCATAACAGGCATCTGAATGTCTGTTATTATGATGTCCGGCTTGTGCTCTGTGTAGAGGTCGAGACCTTCCGCACCGTCTTTAGCTGAATAAATAGTGTTGAAACGTCTTTTCAGAAAACGCATAAGGCTTTCACGTACGCTTGTGTCGTCCTCTACATGCATTACAGAAAATTGCTTAAGCATTTCAACATCTTTGATGTACTCTGTGTTCATGAGAATCCCTGTGTTTATTACTATATATATTAAACTTTAATATTGAATGAGGCAATAAAAATAATGAAACTGCATAAAAAACAAACAATTTGAAAAAAATATAGCAATAATATTCAATTGTTTATATATTCATACCTGATTGTTCTGAAACTACGGAGGTATTTCTAATGAGTAGTTGTAGTTCCGGCAGTTCTTGTAATTCATGCAGTTCTGAAGGCAGTTGTAGCCCTGATGAAAAGAAACTGCATACGCAGGCGATGCTTGCAGCAAGACTGTCCAAAATAAAATATAAGATAATGGTTATGAGTGGAAAAGGGGGGGGCGTCGGTAAATCTACCGTCAGCGTTTCTCTCGCTGCGACATTGAACGCTCTTGGGTTCAGTGTGGGTATACTTGATGCCGATGTTCACGGTCCTAACATCCCTAAGATGTTCGGGCTGACACAAAAAGGTGTTCTCAGTGACGAAAACGGTTTACTCCCTTTCGAGAGTGAAGAAGGGCTTAAGATTATGTCCGTCGGCTTTCTTGTCCGTGACGACGACGACGCTGTTATCTGGCGTGCTCCTGTTAAGCACGGCATGATAGAGCAGTTTATGAGTGAGGTTGAGTGGGGGGGTGATCTGGATTTCCTCATTATCGACCTGCCGCCCGGTACAGGGGGGACGAGCCTCTCAGTGTTGCTCACATCATAGGTAAAGGGCAGGTTGACGGCTCTGTTATCGTGACGACACCGCAGGAGGTTGCACTCCTTGATTCCAGAAAATCAGTAACTTTTGCCAGAAAACTGGGCATCCCGATATACGGAATTGTGGAGAATATGTCCGGTCTGGTTTGTCCACACTGTAGCGAAACCGTAGACCTTTTCAAGAGCGGCGGCGGTGAAAAAGCTGCCGGAGAGATGGGGGGGGTTACCTTCCTTGGTCGTGTCCCTATCGACCTATGGTCGTTGTTCAGGGTGACAGCGGAAAGCCTTATGTGCTGGAAGTTAAAGACACACCGACAGCGGACGCTTTCAAAGCCATCGCAGAGAATATTCTCAGCCAGACTGTAAAAGCGGAAAATAAATAGATATAAATTAACTGAAATCCCCCCCGGTTTTGTTATCAGAATCGGGGGGGATTTTCGTTATCACGCACGATAAGGTCATTCTGAATGAGCGAAGTGTTCAGATCCTTCGGCTGACGCCTCAGGATGACGTCGGGTTGTGCTTGTATTATCTTTTTTTTCAATAAAAAAATCCTTATTTACATCTTGTAGATTTAATCAGAAGATTAGATTTTTCTGTGAACTTCAACCTTTACCTTCGCTTATTATCTTACTGGGTCAAAAGTAAATATTTAGCTCATTCGATGCTGAAATTCGAATTAGACATATGCAGTAAAATGAGTTAAACCATAAGGAGTAAAACACTTCTGTGAGGTTGATTATGTCAAGGATGAATATACTTTTCGTTTCAAGTGAAGCTGCCCCCCCTTATGCGAAGACCGGCGGTTTGGCGGATGTATGCTCCTCTCTTCCTAAAGCTTTGGCTAAGGGGGGGAATAATGCGAAGGTTGTCATGCCCCCCCTTTATTCGCCTATAGATGTTGTTAAGTACGGTATCACGGAGCTGATGCACGGCTGCTGTGTGCACATGGGTAATTGTGAGGAGTTTTACTCCCTTTATCATGCAAATGATTCGGGTGTAGATTTCTATTTTATAAAGTTTGATAAATATTTTGACAGGGAAGGGATATACCACACCAAGGCGGGAGAGTATGGTGATAATCCTTTCAGATTCAGTTTCCTGTCTAAGGCAGTCTTTCAGGTGGCGAAGGATATAGAGTTTGTCCCTGATGTAATACACGCTAATGATTGGCAGACGGCACTTGTCCCATATTATCTGCGTAAAACGAACGATCCGTTTTTTGCGAATACTTCCAGTGTATTGACTATTCACAACATAGGCTATCAGGGGGGGGTGTTCGGCACAGAGTTTATGGAGTATGCAGATATATCCGCAGAGGACATGCACGACAAAGGTTTCGAGTCTTTCGGTGGTGTAAACCTTTTGAAAGGGGGGGGATAGCCTTCGCTGACAAGATAACCACCGTAAGCCCTAAATATGCAGAAGAGATACGCGGACCTATAGGGTCATCGGGGGGGCTGCACGAACTGCTTAACCAGAGGGCTGGCGATTTGTCTGGGATACTTAACGGAATCGATACGGATGTCTGGAATCCTTCAAAAGATATATATATTCCTTATAATTTTTCTGTCGGGTCTATGGACGGGAAAGCGAAGAACAAGCAGGTGCTGCAGAAGAAATTCGGATTAGCCGAGAAGCCTGATGTTGCTCTTTTCGGTTTTGTAGGCAGGTTTGCCGACCAGAAAGGTATTTATCTTTTACAGTCAGCCATGGAAAGAGCTATGAATGAGATGGTATGCCAGTTTGTAGTTATAGGTTCAGGGGGGAGCAGATCTATGAGGACTTTTTTGCCAATATCCCTGAGAGGTTTCCGGGTGAGTGTGCCAGCTATATAGGGTATAACGAGGAGCTTGCTCATTTGGTAGAGGCAGGTGCAGATTTTTTTTGTAATGCCGTCCCTCTATGAACCTTGCGGGCTTAACCAGATGTATTCACTCGCTTACGGCACACTTCCGATTGTCCGTGCCACAGGCGGTCTTGACGATACTGTGGAAAACTATGACGAGCAAAACGGATGCGGAACAGGATTTAAGTTTCACGCCATAAGCGGACAGGCACTGTTTGATACGATAGGCTGGGCTGTGAGTACGTATTACGACAGACCGGATCATTATAAAGCTATGCAGAAAAGAGCTATGGAGAAGGATTTCAGCTGGAAGAATTCAGCAGATGAATATATGGCTCTTTACAAATCTATCAGCAGGTAAAGGGTACGCTTAAAGGCAAACCCTAGCTTTGCTTAAGAGTTCTGCTCCTGTGGTTTATGATGTATACGGCGGTTATTGCGGACAGTCCACCGACAACCGTGTTGAGCTTTATCGCTTCATCGAGGAAGAAAAAGCTCATAGTCATGGCTATCACAGGGACTAAGAATATGAAGGAGCTCGCTTTTGAGCTTCCGAGTGTGCTGGTCGCTACGAAGTATATCGTTGTGCCGAATGTGGTCGCTCCGACTGCAAGCAGCAGAATATTCGCTATAAAAATCGTGTCAGACGGGATAGCTATGCTCTGCCCTCTGCCGTATATCAGAATCAGATCAAATAAAGACGTAAAAAGGAATAGATAAAAGCTGAAAGTATAGGCGGATGTGTACCTTTTGGCTCTGGAGCTTGTGTGTGTAAGCAATGCCCAGCTGAGTGCAGCCACCAGAAAATATAGATTTCCGCTTTTGAAAAGCTGACTCATATCCGTTTTCCATATCTCCATTATAATCCCTGCCCCCCCTATTGCACCTAGCATAAGACCGAGTGAATCCTTCAGGCTGGGCTTTTTCATGGTGAAAAGACAGCCAAGACTGAAAGTAAGTATAGGGACTAAGGTTGTAACCAGTATGCCGCCTGCGCCGGCCAGCCCGTGTGTCAGCCCAGTGAAGAACATTTCATTATATACGACAAGTATTAAGGATGCCAAGACAGCAGAAATGAATCCTTTTTTTTATTGATGAAGAAAGACTTTTTCATGAAGAACATAACAGGGATGAATGTAACCCATGTGAGGGTGAAACGCCAGAATGCCAAAACCTCAGGCTCGGCAAAGCTTGTGAGCAATTTAGCTGAAATCCATGACGATCCCCCCCAGCTCACCATACCAAGCGACAGGAGAATATAGAGGACACTGTTACTCATTAATAAGCCTCACATTTGAAGATTGTCAAACATATACATATGACTGATGTATTCATAGATACAGTTTTTGTAAAATAAATAAGATACAGTTTCGCAGGTAATTAACAAGTAGGCTTTTTATTATTGACAGATTCGGACGGGCGTCCTAATGTTTATTTAGGTCAATTGTCCTAATGTCGGAGGCTCTATGAATGTTAATAAAACCCGCAGTCGTATAGTGGAAGCAGCAGACGATCTGTTTTACAAAAAAAGGCTACGAACATACATCATTCGCTGATATAGCGGAGGTCGTGGAGATATCACGGGGGGGTAATTTCTATTATTATTTTAAAACTAAGGACGAGATACTTGATGCTGTGATAAAAAGCCGTGTCCAAAAGACAGAAAAACTTTTGGAAACATGGGAGAAAGAGAGTGAAAGCCCTTTGGACTGCATTCGTAAGTTCATAAATATCCTGATAATGAACAAGGTAAAGATCAAGAACTACGGATGCCCTGTGGGGGGGACACTCTGCACGGAACTTGCCAGACTGGAACATTCCGCACTGCCTGAGGCGAATCATCTGTTTAAGCTTTTTCTGGAGTGGCTCAGTGGGCAGCTGGATAAGATCGGGTGCAATGAATCAGGTGAGGTGGCTATGCATCTTTTGGCTCGCAGTCAGGGGGGGGTGGCTATTTTGGCAAATACATTTCAGGATGAGGCTTTTATACATAGGGAAGTGGATATGATGTGTGAATATATTGAAACTATGGCACAAATAAATACCACAAGGAGTTGAGATATGGTTAGCGGATCTGACGGTAAAAAAAAGATGCAGGTGGTGCGACGCTGCACCTGAGTTCCCCCCCGAATATCACGACACAGAGTGGGGGGGATACCCTGTGAGTGACGAGTTCAGATTGTTTGAAAAGCTCAGTCTGGAGAGCTTCCAGTCAGGACTTAGCTGGCGGACAATTCTGGTGAAGCGTGAAAACTTCAGAAGAGCTTTTTGCGGTTTTGATTATAACAAGGTCGCCGAGTTCGATGAATCTGATGTGGAGCGTCTTTTGAAAGATGAAGGGATTGTCAGGCACAGGGGGGGTAAGATTGAGGCTGTGATCAATAATGCGAAGATTGCTTTAAAGATAGTTGAGTCAGAGGGTTCTCTGGCGAAATTTTTGTGGCGTTACGAACCTGACAGGGAGAACCTGCCTGAGCCTCAGACAGTCTCTGTTTCGGCAGAATCTAAAGAGCTGTCGAAAGACCTTAAAAAAACTAGGCTGGAAATTTGCAGGACCTACAACTGTTTATGCTTTTATGCAGGCAATGGGGGGGCTTGTGAACGATCATGATGCCGACTGTGACTTCAGAGCCGTGTGCGACAAAGCGAGGGGGGGAGAGTTTAAAAAAAACCGGTGTAAATTAATTGGTGAGAGTTATAATTACAAACAGAAAAGCCCACCAAAAAAGGTGGGCTTTATTATTTTGGTTGCGGAGGCTGGATTTGAACCAACGACCTTCGGGTTATGAGCCCGACGAGCTACCAAGCTGCTCTACTCCGCGTTAAGGGAATGGAAGATTATCAACTTTTACTATACATGTCAACATATAAATTAAAAAAATATAACATATTTCTTTCCTCTTGAAATATGGGATAAAAAGTAGCTTAATATGTTGACACATAAAAAATGAGGTTATTTGAGATGAAAATTTCATGCAGAAAAAAAATTGCTCTCAATTCAAAAAAAAGATGCCATACTTATTCCTGTTTATAGGAATATGCGTTCTCTAAAGCCCCCCCTGACAGGGAAAAAGATTGAAGACGAAATAAATAATGTAGTTACTTCCGATTATTTTCATACGAGGAGAAGGAGTTCACCGGGTTCTTTATGGAGATAGGCGGAAAACTCAGAAAAGTGTATTTGGTAACCGTACCGAAAGAGCCTGAAGACTATAGGTACTACACAGGTCTGGGTGCAAGTTTCGCGGCTCTGCTCCGCAGGGAGCGTATCTCATCCTTCTCCATCCTTTCTTTTGAGGATATATACATGGAGAAGAAGGATAACAATTTCACAAAATCATTTCTTGATGGTTTTGCTTTCGGGTTATACAGCTTTGACGGGTTCAAAAGTATTCAGGAGAAGAGCTATCAGTTTGAAGAGGCTGAGGTTATCACCGCATTTACAAGGCTGAAGAGGTTTGTGGATGAAAATGCTGAGGACTGGAACTCTGTTTTTGAGGCTATCTACCTTACTAAAGATCTGATCAATACTCCCCCCCCTGCGGACATGACTCCGCAGATTTTCGCTGAAAAGGCTATGGAACTGGCTTCTGACAGACTTAAAGTGACCGTTATAGAGGATATGTCCGTGCTGGAGAAGGATTATCCGCTTGTTTATGCCGTCGGCAAAGGGAGCACAAATCCGCCTAAATTGCTTAAGCTGGAGTATAAAGGAGCTCCTGACACAGATCAGCATGTGGCTCTTGTCGGTAAAGGTGTGACTTTCGATTCAGGCGGTACTAACCTGAAACCTTCAGGTTCTATAGAGGATATGAAGTGTGATATGTCAGGCGGAGCAACAGTGCTCGGCGTGACAAAAATCGCTCACGACACATCTATGGCTATCAATATCATTACATATATTCCGCTTGTGGAGAATATCATAGGCTCATGTGCTTATAAGCCGGGTGACATCCTTACCAGCAAGCAGGGGGGGAAAACCATAGAGATACTGAACACGGATGCGGAGGGTCGTTTGATCCTTGCGGATGCGTTATATGAAGCTACAAAGACCGATCCTGAGGTTATTGTGGATGTTGCAACTCTGACGGGTGCGTGTGTCGTGGCTCTGGGTTCATTTTGTGCAGGGCTGTTTTCCAACAGAAAGTTCCTGGCTAAGAATATTCTGGACGTCTCCGGTGCTCTCGGTGAGGACATTTGGGAACTGCCGCTCCTTGAGGCATATCAGGAGCGTGTTAAGAGTGATGTTGCAGACCTTAGAAATATCTCCAAGCAGAAGGGTGAAGCCGGTTCGACAATCGCAGGGCTTTTTCTTCAGGAGTTTGTTGACAACTGGCCTTGGATACACCTTGATATTGCAGGACCTGCATTTCTGAAAGAGACTCATCGATCTTCGGCAAGCATGCCAGTGGATTCGGAGTGAGGCTTATTGCCGAGTTTCTGAAAGCTAACTATGCAGTTAAATAAATAATCAACGGGGGGGCTTCCGATACGAAGCCCCCCCTTTCTTTTTGCCGTCAATGAAAAACAATATATACATTTATGCTTTCTTTCTTATTTTTATTTATCTGTGTTCGGTGGGTGTGCGTTACTATCAGCATGTAACGATACTGAATCACCCTATGTTCCGTGCAGGTGACGAAATCATCCTGACAACACATGACGGATATCGCTGGCTCAGGTATGCTGCGGATTACAAGGCAGGTGAGTATCGGAACGGAGCAGACGAGTTATCCGGTATGCCAGAAAATGCTATGAAACCCCCCCCAAGGCTTCCCCCCCTGCTGAGTATACTGCTGGCATATGCAGACAATATGCAGACGGCAGGGTCATTACTGACTGTTATTCTGTCGGGGGGGTTGTTTATATTTCCGCTGGGGGGGATGGTCTTCTGGATCTACGGATTCCCCCCCTCCGCAGGCTGGGGGGGGCAGGACTTGTCGGGAGTTTAGCACTCGGTTATCTGGGGGGGCGTACGTCAGCATTTCAGATAGATACGGATATGCTGAATCTCTTTTTCATTTCTATCGGTGTATTATTTCTGATTCTGGCTGAAAGGGGGGGGCGTGCAGTGCTCTGGTCAGGTTTGCTTGGGCTGAGCATGTATGTCTTCTGGAGATGGTATTTTCACAGTGGTTTTTCGGTTATATATCTCGCTTTACTGATTATTATGATACGTCATAAGAGCAGACGGGAGATTCTCTTGTCTGTACTGGTATATATGGCGTGTGCTTCTCCGTTTGTTTTGATGAACGGGTTCAGAAGTCTGTACGAGTTTATGTTCGGAGTGGCGGGAAACAGTACCTATGTGTCTGTGGCGGAGCTGAACCGTTCGACGGTTGCGGACTCGTTTCGGCTTATTATCCCTTACCTGTGGGTCGGCTTGTCTGGGTTTGTCCTGTCTTTTCTTCTGAAAGGGCGTATTGTGCCGCTCGCGGTCTTTTATCTGCTTGGTTTTATGCTGTTTTTGAAAGGTGATCGATTTGCTATGTATCTTGCACCTCTGTGCGGAGCAGGTTTGGGGGGGCTTGGTTTCGATTATCTGTTTAAGGGGGGGAGACTGAAACCTTTAGGCTATGCTCTTTTGGTATCCATATCCATACTGATTCTGCACAAGCCAGTTATAGGGAAACTGCCGCCGCCTGTTGCCTCGAAAAGCACTTATGAAGGGATAAGGAGCTGGAATAGTATTGGTATTAGTGATGATGCGGTGATCGGGTCAATATGGGATAACGGATTCCTTATCCAATACCTGACCGACAGGGCGGTTATAGCTGATGGAGCATCGCAGTTCAAGGCGGGTGCCCGTTTATTTGCCGAGGCGATGTTGCAGAATGACAGTTATAATGCCGCTTCAATTCTGAATAAAACCACAGGAAGGAGAGAGGTTTATCTGCTCTTTACCCCCCCTGATATGGACTATAAGCTGGGCGGATTGATAGAAAGCTCTGGGCTCAATGTGGGATTTACGGAAAAAAAACTGATGAAAACACGATAAAAATTGAAGAAACTCTGTACTTTAAACTGCACGTTATAGGGCAGGCAAATATTGAATGCTTTGAGCGGGTATATAGAAATAATTATTTACTATCCATATATAAGGTCGATACCGATTGCATTTAGACTCTGTAATGTGTACGGAATGAGTCAAAAGGATGCATTTGTGTATTGATTTTCTCTATGTTTGTGGTATTTTGGATAATTGATTTCAGTATTAAGATTTGTAATAGCATGGAGTGTCCTATGGATTTCAAGCAGATTGAAGCTTTTGTTTTTGTGGCGAAATATAAATCATTCTCCAGAGCAGCAGAGAAGCTTCTTCTCTCTCAGCCGACCATCTCAACACACATCAGCACATTGGAAGAGCAGTTAGGCGTTAAGCTTTTTGACAGGCTTTCCAAAGAGGTGGTTCTCACAGAGGCCGGGCAGGTTTTTTATCCATATGCGGTCGATATACTCGACCTGAGGGAGCGTTCTCACGAGGCTGTGAAGGAGTTCCTTAACGAAATCAGCGGACATTTGCACATAGGTTACAGCACGGTTGCGGCGGAGTTTATACTCCCCCCCGAGGTTATAAAGAAATTCAAAGAGGAATACTATAAAACATTCTTCACCCTAGATAACGGAAGCACGCAGAATATCATCCAGCGTCTTTCGGACGGCATACTCGATCTAGCCATAGTCGCAAGGAAGATACCGAAAAAAGACCTCGAATATAAAGTTCTGACTAAGGACAAGATCGTCCTTATCGTACATAAAAACCACAGATTCTATACCCGTGATTCCGTCTTTATCGAGGAGATTCTCAGTGAGGAGTTCATCACTAGAGAGGTAGGTTCAGGGACGAGAGCATCTGTTGAGCACGCTTTTAAAAACAAAGGGTATGACTTCGACAGCCTGAATGCCGTGGCTGTTCTCAGCTCGACATTCTCTATCCGTAATGCAGTTAAGCGTGAGCTTGGTATTGCATTCATGTCTGAGATGGCTCTCGCCGAAGAGGAGTGCTCCTCCGGAGTGAAGGCTATACCTATTACAGACCTTGTCGTGGAGAAGGATGTCTATGTGGTTTACAGCAAGAACAGAACGAATAAAAAACTGCTCAAGCACTTCATAGAAACAATCCTGAAATTCAAGTGAGTCTGAACGAAGAGCTGGAACTGAGCTATATCCTAGATAAGGGGGGGCTGGATAATATCAACCTGATTGATGTGCGTTCCCCCCCTTCTGAGTATGTTCACGACCATATACCTACATCTATTAATATTCCGCTGCTTGACGACAAAGAACGTCAGGAGGTCGGGATATGTTATAAAAATATCGGACCGAAAGAGGCTCGCATCCTCGGAGTTGATCTTGTTAGCCCGAAGCTGCCTGAATTCATCAGAGAGTTTCTGAATATAAAACAGAATAACAAGATGACGGTTGTTTACTGCTGGCGTGGCGGACTGCGGAGCAATAGTGCCGCCGGTCTGGTCAGGCTTGCGGGTTTGCAGGTTTTTGTTGTAAAGGGTGGATGGAAAGAGTACCGCAGGCATGTGTCGGAGTTTCTGGACAATTTTCCGCCTGAATACAGGTTTATGAATTTGTACGGTCCGACAGGGTGTGCCAAAACAGAGATACTTAGGGATCTGGATGCTAAAGGGCTGAACGTTCTCGATCTGGAGAAGTATGCAGCACATAAAGGCTCAAGCTTTGGCGAAGTGGACGAGCCGAAATATAAGGATGTGTCACAGAAGAATTTTGAATCGAAAATATGGAATACATTTTATAAAAATGGGGGGGGAGTCTTTTTCTCGTGGAGGGGGGGGAGAGTCAGAAGATAGGTAAAGTGAGCATCCCTTCGAAGGTTTTCGAAAGGATGAATACAGGGATCAGTGTGGTGGCGGATACAAGCCTTGATTTTCGCATTGCATTTACTGTAGAGAATTACAAGCCTGACCGATATATTGAAGAGATAAGGGTGTCGCTGCAGAGATTAAAGAAATATATAGGCGGCACAAGGATAGCGGAGCTGTCGGCACTGCTCGATAAGCAGGACTATGAAACTTTTACCAGAGACCTGCTTGTGGATTATTATGATCCGCTGTATCTTCGCTCAATACCGGAAAAACCAGATTATGTTATTAAATATGAAAGCATTAACGAAGGTTCTGAAAAACTTGCCGAGCTATACAAGAGCTGCGAGGCTGATTAGTCTCTTTGCGTTCTTTCTTATAGCCTGTTCGTCAACGTCGCATTCAAGCAATACTGCCATTTATAAAAACTCAGATCATCGCACCCCCCCTAAGGGGGGGGCTGTTATGTCAGGTGAAGTATACGACCGTCCATACACTGTCCGAGGTATAACCTACCACAGACTGAAATCTGTGAAATCGTTTAATCAGAGCGGTATAGCAAGCTGGTACGGCAAAGAGGAACACGGAAAACTGACCGCAAGCGGCGAAAGATATAACATGTATGCCATGACGGCAGCACATAAACAGCTCCCTCTGGGGGGGAGTAAGGTGCTTGTAAGGTGTCTGGAGACAGGGAAGGACATCATAGTCACTATTAACGACAGAGGGCCGCATGTGCGGGGGGGCAGGATAATAGACTTGTCATTCACCGGGGGGGCTGCTAAACTCGGGATAGTTAATAAGGGTCTAACAAACGTCACGCTGGAGCTTCTCAACGGAGCAGTGGAAGAGCCTGAACATGGGCATTTTTCCGTTCAGCTTGCCTCATTCACCGTCAGGCAGTATGCAAGAGAGCTGGCTGATAAACTGAGGAAGTCAAAAGTCGTTATGGCTTATGTCGGCGGTAAGCTTATTACCGTGTGAAGGTGACAGGGTTCTCCACCAGAAAGGATGCAGAAAATTATATGAGCAGAGTAAAGGGGGGGAAATTCCCCCCCGGTGCTCTTGTTATCACTGAGAATTAAGCCGTCTTTCAAGGCAGTGGCGAAATATATATAAAGGAAGTTTTAATGTCTGTAAGGAAAATCAGAAAGAATGATCAGATGAGAGAAGTTACCATAAAGAGAGACTATATAAGCCATCCTGAAGGTTCTGTGCTTATATCGTTTGGAGATACAAAAGTAATATGCAACGCAACGGTTACGGAGGGTGTTCCGCCGTTCCTCAGAGATTCAGGGAAAGGCTGGGTTACAGCGGAGTATGCTATGCTCCCCCCCCGTGCCACCCACACGAGAAACCAGAGAGAATCAAAACGTGGCAAGCAGGACGGCAGGTTTCAGGAGATATCCAGACTTATAGGCAGGAGTCTCAGAGCTGCTGTGGATTTTGATAAACTCGGTGAGAATACGGTTACGATAGACTGTGACGTGATTCAGGCTGACGGCGGCACAAGAACCGCTGCTATCACAGGCGGATTCTGTGCCTTGTATATGGCCTGTGAGTGGATGCTTAAACAGGGGGGCTGATCACAGAGCACCCTGTCAAGGGGGGGATGGTCTCTGCCGTGAGTGTGGGGGGGATAGTCCTCGGTGAGCCTATGCTGGATCTTGAGTATGTTGAAGATTCTATGGCTGATGTGGATACGAATATTGTTGTGAAGGATTGCTCTGATATCGTAGAGATACAGGGGGGGAGTGCGGAGAAGGTCGCTTTCAGCAGAGACCTTCTGAATCGGATGCTCGATCTCGGTTTTCAGGGGGGGATAGAGCACTTAACCAAAGCACAAAAGCAGGTGTTGGGGGGGATATGAAACTGTATGTAGCTACCAAGAATAAGCACAAGCTTAAAGAGATAAAAGAGATTCTGGCGGATATTGATGTCTGCTCAGTTTACGACATAGTTGATGATTCCGTGGATGTCGAAGAGACGGGGGGGAGAACCTTTCTGGCGAATGCATCGCTAAAGGCCAGAACATTGTCCGATATGGTGGACGGGTATGTTATAGCGGATGATTCAGGGATATCCGTTGATATACTGGACGGTGCTCCCGGGGGGGTATATTCTGCGAGGTTTGCAGGTCCTGATGCCACCGATGAACAGAACAACGAAAAGCTCATGACCATCATGAAGCCAGTCCCGGCGGAGGAGTGCGGAGCAAGTTATGTCTGCGTGATCGCCTTGTCTAAGGACGGAGTGATTGAGCGTACTTTCAGCGGACTGTGCAGCGGCTTCATTGCTAAAGAGTACAAGGGTGACGGCGGATTCGGATATGATAATATGTTCCTCCTGCCTGACGGAAGGCACATGGCGGAACTGACAGATAAAGAGAAGAACAGTATCAGTCATAGAAATATGGCTCTGCAAGAGCTGAAAGAGTATTTAAAGAATAAGTAAGGACAGCATATGAACATGCCAAGGTTTCTGATTCTGATTGCCTGCATATGTACGATCTTTGTTGTCGGACTGTATGTGGTTCTGCAGGGGGGGGAGAAATCAGCGGTTAATGCCTATGCTGTTGATCTTGACGGTCTGCTGAAGAGTGACCGTCAGGGGGGGAAATCGCTTACTATCTATTCAAAAGATAAGGTCAAAATCTATGAGAAGGTGTACGAAAAGACTGCACCTCTCCCCCCCGTGGACATCCCAGAGGATATGATGTTCATGGTTCGTTTTGCAGGTGAAAACCTGTTTACCTGTCAGAAACCATCGACGGATGAAGACTTCAAGCTATTACAATTTCATAATATTTCAACAGATGGTCTCGGCAATTGCATTGTGCTCCTATATGCCGAAAGAGCTCTCGGTCGGAAGGGTGTAGCCAATATCAACAAACTGCGTCTATGGAAGACGGCAGGGGGGGATATAGTTAAAAGATACTCTGTTGACGGCATCCTGAAATCATATATGGAACAGACATATATGCAAAAGGATATCTGGGGGGGCGTGGAGGCTGCGGCACTCAGCTACTTTGGTAAATCCATTAGTTTTCTGGATGTCTCAAAGCGAGCATGGCTGACATCGGTGCTGACGCTCGGGCATCTGCCTGAGAGTGACAGGCCTTCATTTAATAAACGTGCGGATATGCTCGTCTACAGACTTTATCTGAACGGGAATATCGACTATGACCTATATGCAGATTATCGGAATCTGAATATCAAATACGATACGCACAGGGATATCGATGTACTGCCTGAATATACAAGACTCATTATGGATGAGCTGAAAGCCAAGGGGGGGATAAAGACGGACAGGCAGTTGGTAGTCCATTCGAATATAAGCGTGGAGACAATAAATGCCGCACAGGAAGCCATTGAAAAACGGCTTGCTAAGTATCCCGAAGGTGTGAATGTCGCCATGGCTGTTGTTAATTATGAGTCGGGCGGTGTGGAAGCACTTGCAGCCAACGACCGCTGGGAGTACAGGACAATGAAGATGCGTAGGCAGATAGGGTCGACCTTTAAGCCTATCGTGTATCTGACGGCAGTCGCAAAGGGTGCAAAACCGAATGAGATTATCCATGACAAAAGATATAAATATAACTTAGGCAATTATGTGTATGCTCCGGGGGGGAATTTCGAAGATTATTACATGGGTAAGATCCCTATGAGGCTGGGGGGGCTTGTACATTCTCTGAATAATGCCACAATCAGACTGGCTAAAATGACAGGTCTACGCAGTGTGGGGGGGCAGATGGCTGTTGATCTGGGCATGAAAGCACGCATAAAACCGTATCTGGCTATGCCTCTCGGTATATTCCCCCCCATAACGCCGCTTAATCTTGCTAAGGTGTATTCAACATTCGGCACTTACGGAGTGAAGAATGAGATAGGCTTTATATCGAAGATTGAAAACGGATCAGGCGAAGAGATATACCTGCAGAAGATGATACCTGAGAGGGTCGCCCCCCCGGAGCGTGAGACATATCAGGTTGTATACATGATGAAGGATGTTGTCCGCAGAGGGACAGCGAGAGGGAGCGGATTGATATGGGGGGGGACAGCGGCAAAGACAGGGACGACAGACGAGTACCGTGATGCCTGGACGGTTGCACTCTTTCCGCCGTATGCGGTTGTCTGCTGGGTCGGTTTTGACGATCACCGCAGTATGGGAGAGAAAGGGACAGGCGGTGGACGGGCAGCACCTGTTATCGCTGAGTTTCAGAAGATCATAAAAAATAAAGTGAAAAAAATAGATTTCAATGTTCCGAAAGGTGTTGTATTTAGACGTGTGGACAGGGACACGGGGGGGATGGTCACGGGTAAAGGCTGCTATTCAAAGAGGGGGGGCTATCTGGAGGCGTTCCTTGCGGAAGAAGTCCCCCCCGATGCATGCGACAGAAAGAAAGTCGCCGTAGGTAATAATAAAAATAATAAAGGGAGTTAAGATGAAAAATATATATTTAATAGGGTTCATGGGCACAGGGAAGAGTACGGTTGGGAAGATTCTGGCGGAAGAGCTGGGAGCTGATTTTGTTGATACGGATAAGATGGTGGAAGAAAAGACCGGCAGAACGATTTCGGATATCTTTGAAAACTCGTCAGAGGATGAGTTCCGCAGGCTTGAGACTGAGGTTCTTCGCGACATAACAGAAAAAGATAGTCTGGTTGTTTCAACAGGCGGCGGAATAGTCGTCACCAGAGGAAATCTGGATCTGATGAAGGAGACAGGCTGGTGGTAACTCTGATAGCCGATGTGCAGACTATTATGGACCGTGTGGGTGCTGACGGCAGCAACAGACCGCTTTTAGAGGTGGATGAGCCGTTCGAAGAGATCAAGAAACTTTTATACGATAGAGCATCTTTTTATATTAATGCTCATCATATCGTTGAGACATCCGATATATCAGCAAGAGAGGCAGCCGATAAGATCCTCGGGTTTGTAAAAGAGGCATAGAAACGGCTGAGGTAAGCATATGAAAACAGTCAAAGTAGATCTGAAAAAAGAGGTGGATTCCTCTTACGAAATTACGATAGGTTCATCGTTCGCAGGTGATGTGCTGGAGAAGCTCCGTGACGAGGGTGCGTTCTTCATGGTGGATGAAAACGTTTTTGAGCTTTATCAGGACTACTTTACTCATGACAATATGTTCCGCTTCCGTGCGGATGAGCATAACAAAACTCACGAATCGGTTGTTGCCGTGCTTGGTTTCCTCTTTAAGTGCGGTGCAAGACGCGACGCTAATTTGACTATAGTCGGCGGCGGCATTACAGGCGATGTGGGCGGTTTTGTGGCAGCCACTTATATGCGTGGGATATCCTTTGTGCAGATGCTACGACACTCCTTGCCATGGTGGATTCCAGTGTCGGCGGCAAGACAGGTATAAACTTTCGCGGAGCTAAGAATAATGTAGGGGGGGCTTTTTCGCAGCCTAAGCATGTTTACATAGATATGCACTTCCTTAATACCCTCACAGATGAAGAGTTTCTGAACGGAGTCGCTGAGGTTATTAAATACGGTGCAATTTTCGATAAAGAGTTCTTTGATTATCTGTCTGTCAATAAAGACAAGGTTATCGCCAGAGATCTGGAAACCATGGCATTTATAGTGAAACGCTGCTGTGAGATGAAGGCAGAAGTTGTCCGCAAAGACGAGAAAGAGAAAGGGGGGGACAGAGCCTGCTTAACTTCGGGCATACTTTCGCACACGCAATAGAGACGGATTCCCATCACGAGATCAAACACGGCTACGCTGTTGCAACAGGCATGTACCTTGAGACGGACTATGCCGTCAAGCACGGCGAGGCCGACAAAGAGACACTTGATGCCATCAGCTCGATACTTGAGCTTTACGGTTTCGATCTCTCATACCAAATAGAAGACAAAGACCTTTTCCTAAAAGCTATGCTGGCAGACAAGAAGGCAGACAAGAAAGGGCTGACCCTAGCCTTGACACCGGCTATCGGCTCAGGTAAAATTCTTAAAAATATTCCGCCGCAATCTATCGAAGATTATTTCAATAATATCTAACAGAGTTTAGCTTTTATTGGCGTGCTGAGGTTTATTTTTACGACCCCCCCTGAATTTACCCGAACTCTCAGAGGACTAGACCTATATGGATGAAAAGGACAAAGCCAAATATCTTGGTGACGTTGAATACTTCTCTGCAAAACTTGAAGCTGATCCGGATTCTGTTCTTTTTGTCCCTCTTGCTAAAGCATATCTCAAACTTGAGCGATTCGATGATGCCGTTGCCGTCCTGACGGCAGGTATAGACAAAAACACAGATGTCTTATCAGCAAAAACCATGCTTGCAAAAGCCTATCTCGGACTTGGCAAGATGGATGATGCCAAGGCTATCCTTACGGAAGTTCAGGTTATTGACCGTAATAATTATCTCGCATCTAAGCTGATGGGAGACCTCCTGCGTAACGAAGATAATATCAAAAAAAGCTCTTATAAGTTATAGAAATGCCCTCATGGTCGCTCCTGAAGATATCGAGCTTAAAAATCTCATTGAAGAGCTGATGGATGCTTCAGGTTTCAGTGCCAGTGAGCTTGTGGATGACAGAAACCTCATGGATGCCGATGATGAGATGCTCGACCAGCTTGGAGAAGAGCTGGCAGAAGAGGTCAGGCAAGAGGTTGGAGAGGCGGAGCTCGGTACAGCCGATGTCTCCTCCGATGAGGTTAGCAAGGCCGTGGACGAAATCGTTGGTGAGGATCTATCTGATACAGGCGATGATATGAGCCTGAGCGGACTTGATACTGACGGTTCAGACGACTTTGACGATGAACTGGAAGAAGAGATGATCGCTTCATTCGATGATGAGATAGTCCCCCCACGCCTTCGAGTCTGGAGGATGATTCTGCCGATACGGCAGCCGTTAAGCTTGATGATGCCGTGATGGATATGGCTGGTGATGATTCGGAAGCTCCTGACGATGAGGCTGTGAAAGCACTTGCCGCTGAGCTTGGTGCAGACCTTGGGCTTGAGCCTGCAGACGGTGCAGCACCTCCTGTAAGCCCGCCTGATGAGATAGATGAAGCTCTGTCCGGTCTTTTTGACGGAGTTGATGAGGCAGAGACCGACGCCCCCCCTGAAGATACTGACGCACTTTTGAAGGAGCTGAATGCCTCCGCAGAGGATGTCACCATTGAGGCGAATGAAGAACCTGACGTCGAATCGATGCTTGATCAGGTGGCGGAAGAGAAGGAAGCATTGTCTCATCTTTTTGACGGGGGGGTTGAAGATGCAGGGACGGAAGAGCCCGAGGATGCTGATGCTCTGCTTAAAGAGTTGTATGGAAAAGATATAGACGTTGCTGCCGAGCTACCTGAATTACCTGATGTTGATGCAATGGTTGAAGAGGTTGAAGGGGGGGAAGATACCCCCCCTGCCGATCTGGAAGTTGTTGATGATGTGGAAGCTATGATGGCTGAACTGGAAGCCGAAAAGGCAGAAATTGCTGAAGAGCCTACCGATGATAT
>JDSG01000083.1_pt1 | contig 33943 bp, 54 predicted proteins | sample 199341 | NCBI WGS metagenome assembly JDSG01 (sample SAMN02584197, study PRJNA231836) | bioreactor metagenome | isolation source: continuous culture bioreactor short generation time transfer1 day 52 after... | place: Germany: Bremen | reverse complement strand
TCATATTTTCTAATATTGTTTTTTTTAGTATATTAGCAACTTTTATTAAAACTTCATCACCTATTTTATGTCCATAAGTATCATTTATTTTTTTTAAAAAAATCAATATCAATAATTGCAATACTTAAGAAATGAGAACTTCTTAAGCTTCTTTCTATTTCTAATTTTAAAAAAGAATCAATTTTCCTTCTATTTGCAATTTTAGTAAGTGAATCTGTTTCAGATATATTTTTAATTCGATAGTTCTAATGTATAATAATAGAAGAATAATAATACAAATTAGTAAAATAATTAATATAATAGTTGAATCAACAGAGTAGACATACTCAATGTTAATCCATTTATCATAAATCTCATCATGCTCTTTTTGAGTAATTGATGAGAGAGTTTTTTCTAATATATTATTTAATATATTTAACTCTTTTCTTGTTGCAAAACTTAATTTAGTTTCAAAAGGAGCCTCTCCATTTATTTTGAGGTTAGTGTATTTTTGTTTTTTTATAAAATAACCTAAAGTGGGAAGAGTCCCAATATATGCATAAGCAGAGCCATCATATACTTTTTTTTAAAGCTTCTTGTGTAGTATCTACATGAAGAATTTTTATATTTTTATTATGGTTTTTTTATGAGTTCCTCTGTATAAAAACCTTTTTCAACTACTACAGTTTTAAATGATAGTTGATTAAGTTCTTTTATATAACCAATATTATCTTGGGTTACAATTACAGCAGGAAAAGTAAGATATGGTTTTGTAAAGTTCATATACTTTTCTCTTTTAGGAGTTTTAACAACAGCTAAAAACATATCTATTTCATCATCTTTTAAATTGTTTAGAGTTTTATACCAATAATCATTTTTTTCAATTATAAGCTTTATATCTAATTTTTCTTCTATTAGTTTTTTATATCCTGCAGTAATACCACTATATTTACCATTATCATTTAAAAATTCAATAGGTTGCCAACTAGTATCAATCCCTAGTCTTATTTCTTTGTTTCTATCAAGCCAATTTTTTTCTTCTTTTGTTAAAATAAAATCATATTTACAATGTGCATTGTAAATAAAGTTATTAAGGTCATAATCTTTTTTAATAAGACCTAATAGACGATATACTTTTGCAATCTCTTCAAACCTTTTATTATCTATATGCCCAATTTCATTGTTTTCGTCATATGCAAGTTTTTTAAGAGTTTTCCCTTCATATATCAATTCATCTAATGTTTTTTCTTGAGTATTATATTTTTTTTATATATTAGTTTTGCCGTTTCTTCAATATTTTCAAAAGCGTAATGCCATCCGTCCAAACTTGCCTTTGTAAAGTTCTTAACTCTAGTAGGATTTTTGATTAGTTCTTCTTTTGAGGTATAAAGAATATCTCCATAAAAATCAAATCCATAATCTTTAGGATTAAAATATTTGTAAGTAATGCCTTTTTTTTCTAGCTTGTAAGGTTCATTAGAAATATATGATGCAATTGCATCTGTGTTTCCTTTTATTAAATCACTTATATTGTAACTGTGTTTTTGAATAATTAAATCTTCTTTTTTTTATCCCTTCACTAAAAAGCATTGACATATATGATGCCGAACTTATTGCATCTGAAGATATCATAATTCTTCTGTTCTTAAGATCATTAGGCGTTTTAATATTTTTGTTAGTAATTAAAAGTACATCAGGTGAATGTTGAAAAATTGCTGCAATTGCAACTACTGGTTTTCCATTGTTTTGATGAATTAATAAAGATGTTCTCCCTGTGGCATAAGTTGCTTCTGCTGAGATAACATCATCAATAATTTTTTTGTCATTAAATTGATATTTTGATATTTCAACATCTAAACCAAGCTTTTTATAAAAACCTTTTTCTTTTGCAATATAATAACCTGCAAATTGAAATTGATCTAGCCATTGAAGTTTGAGTGTAACTTTTTCTAATGTTTTAGAGTGTAAATTAAAAGAAATGAGAAAAAAAATAAAAATTATTTTTATTAAATTTTTCATTCTGTACTCCTATCTATCAATAATAATATATTATTCCTTAAATGTAATATATTTTATTACATTCTGGATTTAATTTATATATAGTTGTCTTAAAAATTTAATATAATTAAAATTTATAATTAAGAGGAGTTTTAATTTCTTTAAATATAATCTTGACTGATTTTTAAAAAAAAGGGAAAAAAAATGGCAACAACTAATCTTAAAGGGAATCCAGTTAACTTAGCTGGTACAGAAATAAATGTAGGCGATAAAGCTCCAGTAGTTAAAGTAGTGGCTCAAGATTTATCAGAAGTAGAAGTAGGTGGAAAAGCTCAAATTATCGTAGTCGTACCATCTTTAGATACTCCTGTATGTGCGGCAGAAACTAGAAAATTTAATGAAGAAGCAGCAAAGTCTAATGCGGAAGTTGTTGTAGTTTCTATGGATTTACCATTTGCAATGGGAAGATTTTGTACAACTGAAGGAATTGACAACTTAAAAGTAGGAAGTGATTTCAGAAATAAAGATTTAGCAAATGCATATGGTGTATTAATCGCAGATGGACCATTAGCAGGTGTAACTTGTAGAGCAATTTTTGTTACAGATTCAGAAGGTAATGTAACTTATAAAGAAATTTGTCCAGAAATTACTGAAGAGCCAAACTATGAGGCTGCTTTATCTGCAATTAACTAATTAATAAACTTTAATTACTTTTTTTACAAGAGGGAATTGACTTTTTAGTCTCTTCCCTTTTTTTTATGTTCAAGTTTAAGAAAAATATTAATATAATCACTAAAACTTAAAAAAAGAAGGATAATTAAATGGCAACAACTAAGCTAAAAGGCAATGAAGTAAATTTAAGTGGAGCAGAATTAAATGTTGGTGCAGTAGCGCCAGTAGTTAAAGTAGTAGCTCAAGATTTATCAGAAATAGAAGTAGGTGGTCAAAAAGGTAAAGCTCAAATTATTGTAGTAGTACCATCTTTAGATACTCCTGTATGTGCTGCTGAAACTAGAAAATTCAATGAAGAAGCTGCAAAAATTGAAAATGCAGAAGTTACTGTAATTTCTATGGATTTACCATTTGCAATGGGAAGATTTTGTACAACTGAAGGGATTGAAAACTTAACTGTTGCATCTGATTTCAGAAACAAAGCATTTGCAAAATTTTATGGTGTATTAATTGCTGATGGACCATTAGCAGGTGTAACTTGTAGAGCAGTATTTGTAGTAAACGCATCTGGAATTATAACTTATAAAGAAATTTGTCCAGAAATCACAGAAGAACCAGATTATGAAGGTGCATTAGCTGCTGCTAAAGATGCTACTTCAACTTCTTGTTGTGGAACTTGTCAATAATCAAGTTTTTGATTAGTACATTTTGATATAATCGCAATTATATTTAAAAAGGGCTACTCTTTTTTTGAGTAGCCTTTTTGTTTTAATAGGAGATTATATGTTTGCTACACAACCTGATGAAGTTATAAAACCAAAAGAGAATGCTTTTCAATCTTGGTATAAAAAAAATTTTCATCACAACCACATCAACCTTTTTTTGCTAATGGAATTATCTTTTTTATTCTTTTTATGGGACTACTTTTAGGCTCTTATACAAATATTATAACTTTAGATAGTGCTGTATTAGATTTTCATGCTTATACAATGGTATTTGTAGTTTTTATTCAATTCTTTTTAGGATTTCTATATGTAGTTTTCCCTAGATTTTTGATGCAAGCAGAAATTGAACCTGAAGTTTATATGAAAAACTTTTTGTTTTATTTTCTATGTTCTATTGGTATTTTTTTATCATTTCTTTTTTTCTTTAAATATACATCTTTTATTTATTCCAATACTTTTTGTTACTCAGATTTTTAGTTTTAGATTACTCTATTCTATACATAAAAAAAAGTATTATGAAAGAGAAAAATGATACTAAGTGGGTTCTCATATTTTTTTAGTGCAGGATTAGTTACTCACTATTTATTTATTATCTCTTTAATAGATTTTTCTTACGCTTATCAAGTAAAAGAAATAGCTATTAACAGTGGATTTTATCTATTTATTTTTGGAATAATATTTACAATATCTCAAAGAATGATACCGTTTTTTTACTTCAATGAAAGTTCAAGGTTATATTATAAATAAAAGTAAAAATCTTATGGAGATGTTATTTGTATTATTGGTTTTAAAAGTTTTAATTTTAAGTTTTGGAACAGTTGAATTAAATCTTCTTGCAGATATTCCTTTGTTTATTTTATTTGTTAGAGAATTAATCAAGTGGAAACTACCAGTATTTAATACTATTGCAATTATGTGGGTTTTATTTATTTCATTATATTGGATTCCTTTTGCATTTTTATATCAATACTTGAATCACTTAGTGCATTTTTTAATACAGGAATTATATTTGAAAAAGCAGTAATTCATACTATAGCCTTAGGATACTTTGTAACAGTATTAATTGGGTTTGGAACAAGAGTCGTTTTAGGACACTCAGGTCAAACACCACATGCAGATAAGTTTGCTATTACAATTTTTATTGCTGTGCAATTTATTGCACTTGTAAGAATATTTGCATCATTAAGTTCAAATATGAATTTAGATTATATTTTCTTTATTAATTTATCTTCAATACTTTTAATAGCTGGATTAATTATTTGGTCTTCTAGATATTTAATCATTCTTTTTAAAGGTAAATAAACACTTCTACACATATCCTTAACAGTAAAATCTTAGAATTTCACAAGATTAGTAAAAGGATATGTGATGAATATTATTAAGAAACCAAGTTGGCATATAAGTGAAAACGAAGTTACCCCCCCTCAAGAATTGTTCGATAAAAGAAGAACTTTTTTTTAAAACTAGGTGCTGCTTCACTTATTGCTGGTTCATCAATTGTTGAAGCTTTAGCTAAAGAGAATATACCTACGCCAAATTTAAAATATATCAAAGAGAACAATCCAAATGATTTAAAACTAAACTCATATGATCAAATAACAACATATAACAATTTTTATGAGTTTACAACATCAAAAGAGAGAGTATCAAAAATGGCTCATACTTTGAATACTGATGGATGGAAAATATTTGTTGATGGATTAGTTGAAAAACCATTGGAAATTGACTTTGATGATATGTTAAAGAAATTTGCTTTGGAAGAGAGAATATATAGATTTAGATGTGTTGAAGGTTGGTCTATGGTAGTTCCTTGGATCGGAATACCTTTAAAAGACTTTATTGAATATGTAAAGCCTTTATCAACTGCAAAGTATATTCAATTTGAAACTCTATTTGATGAAGAGATGTTCCCTGATCAAAGTAGAGGGATATTTTCAACTATATCTTATCCATATGTTGAAGGTCTAAGAATGGATGAGGCTGTAAATGATTTAACGATATTAGCAGTTGGTCTTTATGGTTCTAAAATGCCAAAACAAAATGGAGCACCTATAAGACTTATAGTTCCTTGGAAATATGGATTTAAATCAATTAAATCTATTGCAAATATTTCATTTACCGATAAAGAGCCTTTAAATTCTTGGCAAAAAGAGAATCCAAAAGAGTATGGTTTTTATGCAAATGTTAATCCTAATGTTGATCATCCAAGATGGTCACAAGCACGCGAACGTGTATTAGGAAAGTTTTTTTTAAACAAAAAAACTTTGATGTTTAATGGTTATGAGAAAGAAGTAGGACATTTATACAAAGGAATGGACTTAAGAAAGTTCATATAAGGTTTTAAAATGAAAAGAGTATTACTATTTATTGTTTTATTACTCCCTTTGGGGGGGTATTTATCTTTTGAACTTTTTGTTTTGCAAGATGTAAAAGATCCAATTAAATATATTTATACTGTTACGGGTGCAAGTGCAACAGTAATACTTTTTGCTACTATATCATTGTCTTTGATGACAAAATGGGTAAATTTTATTAAATATAGAAGGATGTTAGGACTTTTTGGTTTTTTTTATGCTTTATTGCACTTTTTAAATTTTTATATTTTAGATGCAGAATTGGATTTCTCTTTTGTAATAAAAGAGAGTTTAGATAAGCCATTTATATATTTAGGAATGATAGCTCTTTTTATATTGATTTTTATGGCACTAACTTCGACAAAAAAATTGTTTAGGAAATATAATAAATATCATAAGCTAATCTATGTGGCATTAGTCTTAGTTACAATACATTTTATAATGGCACAAAAGTCACTTAGTATTTTACAGTTTAGTTATGTGATAATTATTTTAGTTATTGCATACTGTAAATTAGTGCAACAAATTATTCAAAAGAATAAAATTTAGGAATTTATAGTTAAGTTAACTATTTGTTAACTTTTGATTAGATTTTAGTTAATCGTAGTCTATTATAATTTTCATATGGATTAAGAAGGAAGCGCGAAACCTTCTTAAAGAAATTTAAAAAAAATGCGAATTTTTAAGTTTTCCAATTTGTTTCCTTGTGTGTAAAAAAAAGGTTCCTTCGGGGGGGGCCTTTTTTTTACCCAAATTAAAGTAGTTTAGTGCTACCATTCGCCGATGAAAAAAACTATCAAAGAATATTAATCAATGCCATTATCAAATTTAAATGAAGATCAGTTAAATGCTGCTACTTGTAATAAAGGCTTTAATCTTATTATTGCAAGTGCTGGTACTGGAAAAACTTCAACAATCGTTGGACGTATTGCAAATTTAATTAATAATGGAATTAAACCAGAAGAGATATTATTATTAACTTTTACAAATAAAGCTGCTGCAGAAATGGTTGCAAGAGTTGCTAAATTTTTTTGGAAAAGATACCGCAAAAAAGATTATGGCGGGAACTTTTCACTCTGTTTCATATAAATTATTAAAAGAATTAAATGTAAATATAACGTTGAAACAACCGAATGAATTAAAAACACTATTTAAATCCTTATATGAGAAAAGAGTTTTTTTATGATAGAGATGATGAAGCAAACCCATATGATGGAGGTTATTTATATGACCTTTACTCTTTATATCTGAATTCAAATGAGGGTGAAGATTTTGGATTTTGGGTAAAAGAAAAAAAATCCAGCACATGAACTTTATACAGCTATTTACGAAGATGTAGTATTAGAATTTAATGAATTAAAAATAAAATATGGGTATGCAAATTTTGATGATTTATTAACTATCATGTTAGATACTTTAAAGGAAACAGAATTTTCTTTTAAAGAGATATTAGTAGATGAATACCAAGATACAAACCCTTTACAAGGAAGACTTTTAGATGCATTTAGACCAAAGTCACTTTTTTTTGTGTAGGTGATTATGATCAAAGTATTTATGCTTTTAATGGTTCAGATATTGGAATAATCTCCACTTTTGCAAAAAGATACGAAAATGCAGAAGTATTTACTCTAAGAAAAAAACTATCGTTCTTCTAAACCTATTTTAGATTTAGCTACAAAAGTAATTGAACATAACGAAAGAATTTATGAAAAGCAATTACAAGTTATGAGAAATGATATTGATATTGCTCCAAAACTACTTGCTTTTAATGAACTTTTTGCACAATATCATCATATTTCTGATTTAATTTCAAATAGTTCAACTCCTCATAATGAAATAGCTATTATTTTTAGAAATAATTCAAGTGCAGATGGAATCGAAGCAAATTTAAGAGAATATGGCATACCAGCAAAAAGAAAAGGTGGAATGTCATTTTTTTTGATTCTGTTGAGGTTAAGTTTGTACTTGATGTGCTTGTAATGCAGTTAAGCCATAATGATATGATGGCTTTTATCCATGTACTTGAGCATGGAAAAGGGATTGGAAAAGCCATAGCAAAAGATATTTTTGATGCTTTAATAAAACTTGGACATGGAGATATCTTTAAAGGATTATTTCATCCTGATGAGTCAATTAAAAACCCATATGAATCAAATAAAGTAAAAAAATATTCAGTTAGGACTTTTTGATGATTTTATTGAATTAGGTTCAATATCAAAATTTAAAGATTGTAATTTTGAAGAGGCCTTTTTAGGTAACCCAATTCTAAAACATCCAAAACTTTCAGTTGATGGGGGGGCTAAGTATATTTATGATTTTTATCTTTTAATAAAATTAATAAGACGTACAAAAAAACCCAGATTCCTTAGTGACATCAATTACTGGTTCAATGATGTATTCAAGAATAAAAGAGTTTCTAGCTACAAAAAGAGCAACACAAAAAGATGGAACAATAAATGCAATAGCAAAAGCAAAAGCACTTGCAAAAATCAATAGAAAAGTGATGTTACTAAAGCAATTATCACGTAACTTCCATGATTTATCTAAATTTGTTAATTCAATGATTTTAGGTGGTGGAGAGATGAGTGAAGGAGAGGGTGTAAACTTACTTTCTGTTCATGCTTCAAAAGGTTTAGAGTTTAAAGAAGTATATGTAATAGACCTCATGGATGGACGTTTCCCAAATCGTAAACTAATGAGTAAAGGTGGAAGTTTAGAGGAAGAGAGACGACTTTTTTACGTTGCAGTAACTAGAGCGAAAGATGTTCTTTATCTATCTTTTGCAAAGTTTGATAAGATAAAAAAAATGGATTTTATTCATTCTCCATTTTTAAAAGAAGCAGGTTTAATCAAGCAAGAAGTTGATTAATCTTAAATAAAACTTAAAGCTGTGACAAGAATGTGACATCTTTTTGTTATCATCTTTTAGAGAGAACTCTAAAGGATGAAAATGAGTAAAAATTCTATTTTAACACTAAGTAAAATAATCTCAAGAGAGATTGATAAAAAAAATCAACTATAAGCGAAATTGACTTTGCTATAGAAGAGATTGGAAAACTACTTCATACAGAAAATGTAAGAAAAAAAATCTAACAAAAAAAAGAACTCTCAAAAAAAAGAATTCAGAAAGCTGCATTCATGTTTTTGATTTAAATGATTATTTAGAACAAATAGAAAATAATATATTTAAATTAGAAAACTTTTTAGAAATACTAAGTGGGAAAAAAAGATTAATAGAGTTTAAGAAGAGAAAAGCATTTTCTTTAAAAAATGAGATTACTTTTTAAATAATTACTACATTATCTAACATAAAACAACTTTTCGATATAATCGCGGATATTTTATAAAACACACAATTATAACTAACGAATAGGAAATTAAATGAGTGATAAGTACGAACCATCAAAAGTAGAAGATAACTTTTATAAAATCTGGGAAGATAGAGGTTATTTTGAGATAGATGGAAACAAAGATATCCAAGCCAAGAATGATAAAGATGAGGTAAAAACTTTTTCAATAATGATGCCACCTCCAAATGTAACAGGTTCTTTACATATTGGACATGCCCTTACATTTACATTACAAGATATTATCACAAGATATAAAAGAATGGATGGGTTCAAAACTTTATGGCAACCTGGAACTGATCATGCTGGTATTGCAACACAAAATGTTGTTGAGAAACAATTACTTGCTGAAGGTACTACTAAAGAAGAGATAGGACGTGAGAAGTTTTTAGAAAGAGCTTGGCTTCAAAAAGAGACTTCGGGTGGAAATATTGTTCATCAAATGAGAAAGTTAGGAGTAACTCCAGCTTGGAAACGTGAGAGATTTACAATGGATGAAGGTCTTAAAGAGGCTGTAAAAGAAGCATTTGTATCTCTTTACAATGATGGTCATATTACACAAAATAACTATATGGTAAACTGGTGTACACATGATGGGGGGGCTTTATCTGATATTGAAGTTGAACATGAAGAAGTAAATGGTAAGTTTTATCATATGAATTATCATTTTGCAGATGGTTCTGGACATGTAACTGTTGCAACAACAAGACCTGAAACATATTTTGGGGGGGATACAGCTATTATGGTTCATCCTGAAGATGAAAGATATACTGATATTGTTGGAAAAGAAGTATTATTACCACTTACAGATAGAACAATTAAAGTTATTACAGATTCTCATGTTGATATGGAATTTGGAACAGGTATTGTTAAAGTAACACCTGCACATGATCAAAATGACTACGAAGTAGGAAAAAGACATGATTTAGAATTCATCAAAGTATTTGATGAAAAGGGAATTTTAAATGATTATTGTGGAGAGTTTTCAGGTTTAGAAAGACTTGAAGCGCGTCCTGTTATTGTAAGAGCTTTAGAAAATGCTGGATATATTGTAAAAATTGAAGAGCATGTTCATCAAGTAGGACATTGTTATAGATGTAAAAATATTGTTGAGCCATTTATTTCTCAACAATGGTTCTTATCTGAGAAAATTGCAAAATCTTCTATTGATAAAACAAAAGCACATAATAATTTCCATCCTCAACACTGGATCAATTCATATACAGCTTGGATGGACGAGTTAAGACCTTGGTGTATTTCAAGACAACTTTGGTGGGGGGGACATAGAATCCCTGTGTTTACTTGTGAGGATTGTAATCATCAATGGGCTGATAAAGCTGATGAACCTGAAGCTTGTCCTAAATGTTCTTCTAAGAAAATGATACAAGATCCTGATGTGCTTGATACTTGGTTTTCTTCTGCACTATGGGCAATGTCACCTCTTGGTTGGGGGGGAAATAATGGAAAACTACAAGAACTTTATGATGAAGTTCAAGATATGAAAGACTTCTATCCAAACTCACTTCTTATTACTGGTTTTGATATTATGTTCTTCTGGGTTGCTAGAATGATGATGATGGGTGACCATTTCCAAGGAGAATTACCATTTAAAGATATTTATATGCACGCACTTGTAAGAGATGAACATGGGGGGGCTAAGATGTCAAAATCAAAAGGGAATGTAATTGATCCTCTTGATATGGTAAATGAACACTCTGCTGATATTATTAGATTTACACTTGCATATTTAGCTGTTCAAGGAAGAGATATTAAACTTGGTGCAAAAAAAACTTAGAGCAGTTTAGAAACTTTACAAATAAGTTATATAACGCATCTAATTTCTTAACATTAAATGTTGATACATTTGCTGATTTAAAAGATATTGAGATTAAAACTCCACTTGGAAAATATATGCAATCAAGACTTGCACATGCAGTGGAAGATGTAAGAGCTACTTTAGAAGCATTTAAATTTAATGAAGCTGCATCTATTCTTTATAAATTTGTGTGGACTGAATTCTGCGATTGGGGGGGTATTGAATACTCTAAAGCTTCAAAAGAATCAATTTCTGAATTAGGTGCAATTTTCAAAGAAACTTTAAAAATGGTTTCTCCTTTTATGCCATTTATTTCAGATTTCCTATATCATAGATTATCAGGGACTTCTTTAGAAGAGGGTGCTGATTCGTTAATGGTTTGTAACTTCCCTAAAGAAATTGCTAAAGATGAAGAGACAGAATCAATGTTTGAAATTATTGAAGAAGCAATTACTGCACTTAGACGAGCTAAAGTAATTATTGATATGGGTAACTCTAAAATCGCAAAAGCTTATATCAAGTTAGATAAAAATATTGATAAAGATATTGCTAAACCATTTATTGAAAAGTTAGCAAAAGTTGAAGAAATTGAATTTGTTGATGCAAAAGTTGAAAACTCAATAACAGATGTATCTGATAATTTAGAAGTTTATTTGCCAACAAGTGAGATTGATATGAGTCCAATTATTGATAAGCTTACTAAACAAAAAGAAAAAACTGAAAAAGAAGTAAATAAATTAAACGGAATGCTTTCAAATGAAAGATTTGTAGCTAATGCTCCTGAAGCTGTTGTTGCTGAAAATAAAAAAAGCTTTAGAAGATGCAAAGAATAAATTAGAAAAAATAGAAAACGAGCTTAAAGCTATTTCATAAAAAAGGAAGCCACGATGGTAGTAAAAAATCTTTTGATAATAGGAAGTTTAATACTACTATTTAGTGGCTGTTTACCAAAACAAGATGATGTAAAAAATGCTTTACAATCAAACTCAGCTACTATAATAAAAAATGACTATCAAAATATACAAAAGCATTTAATTACCTTTAAACAAAAGCTAGATAAGCGTAATCCAAAAGCTTATAGTAAAAATCTATCAAATAGAATTTATAGATTGATAAATGAGTTAGAAGATGATTTTTTATTAGAGTATAATAATCAAAGATTAGAAAACTACAAAGACTATCTTCAAATTGCATTTAGTAAAGATGAAATAATATCTAGAAATGACTATTTAATACTTGGACTTTATTATTTGATTCATGATTCATATGAAATCAATAAAGGACATAGAGTTATTGCTTTAGCGTATGATAAAGAGAAACTTTTAAAACTTCATAAAAATCTTCAAATATTAAAATGGAAAATAAAAGTCGATAGAGATATTAAAGGAAATTATCTTTTCTTAACTTGGCAGAATAATTGGCAAATAGAATTAGAAAAAAGGCTTAAAAAAGATGAAAATCTTTCATATAAAAAGATGTCAGAATTAAAATTTATAAAAGAGAATAAAGAGACTGTTTTAGACTCTTCAAATTTCTCTTTTGAAATTTTATTAAGTCATATGATATATAATGTTGAAAACTCTTTAAGAGCGCTTGGAGAAGAGCCTAAAGAGTTAACAGTTAAAGCTATGTTCCTATTTCTTTAATTTATGTGAAATAGAGTATATAACAGGTAGATATATTAGGTTTAATATCGTTCCCCCCCATAATAATCCAAACCCAAGACCAATAGCTATTGGTTGAAAAATAACTGCTTGTCCTGTTGGGAAGAAAATAAGTGAACTCATACCTATTAAAGTGGTAATTGTAGTTAATACAATTGGTCTAAATCTTTTTTGTTGCTCTTAGAAAAACATCATTTAGTGTCTTTGCTTTTTTTTAAGGTATGTCATCATAATAATACCATCATTGATAACAACTCCTGCAAGTCCTAGTGCTCCAATCATTGAAGGCATAGATAAGTTAAGTCCCATAATTTTATGACCTATTAATACTCCTAAAAGTGAAAAAGGAATAATACTCATTAAAATAAATGTTTCTCTAAATGAGTTAAATAGATATAACATGGCTAACATAATTAATATAATAGCAAGTGCCGAAGCTAGTAACATATCATTTTTAAATCTTTTTGTTTTTCAGCTTCACCTTTAAATACTAGTTTAATCCCTGATTCTTTAATTTCATCAAGTTTTGGTTGAATTTTTTTCAATTACTTCAGTTGCTGTAATAATATCAGGGTCAACATTTGCAAAAACATAAAAGTTTTTCTCAGCGTTATCTTTTAATAGTTGTTCAAAACCTTTTATAACTTTAAAGTCAACAACTTGATGAAGTGCAATAAAAGTACCATCTTTAAGAGGTATTTCTAAGTTTTTAAAACTATTATAATCATCTTTATTTAGACTCTCAATTTTAACATCTAGCATATCAGTTGCATCAAAAGTAACAGTTTTCTTCTTTGATAGATACATATTTGAAAGGTATGAACCAATAAAGGCTTCATCAATTCCAAGTTGTTCTCCATAGGCATTTACTTTTAATTTAATTTCATCAATACCGAACTTAAGTGAGTTTGATGCAGATTTTATTCCTTTTATTGAATCTAACTCTTCTTGTAGAGTATGAATAGCTGAAATTACTTTTTCATTGTCATTTGATACAAGACCAATTTTTACATCTGCTTTTACAGGACCTACTTTTCTTTCAAGTACCACTATTTCAACTAAACCAAATTTCTCTTTATAATTGTTTTCCTCAATAAATTTTTTTTAATTTCTTTGCAATTTGTCTTGACTTTAATGTTCTTGTTCTACCTTCGTCATCATAGTAAAAACTAAGATAAGGAGTTACATATTTATCTAATAAATTTGCTGCTTTTAGTTTTTGCAATTCAACAGTCATGTACATGACATATGGGTATCTCTCAGTGTTGTTCCCTGTATCTTTTCTATATCCTGCAACTGAATCAATACTTCTAATAAAAAACTTATCACTGTTTTTCATCATATCTTCTTCAATAGATTGTACTATTTTAAAAGCATCTTCAAGTTTGGTATTTTCATCTGCTTTAATAGATATTTTTACATCAGTTGCATCAAACTTTGGAAACATCTGAAATTTAGAAGTTTTAATTGCCATGAAAGTAAGAATAGGAACAAGTACTATAAAAATTGTTAAAAAAAGTTTTTTTTCCAATTCATAAAGAAATGTATAATTGAATTATAGATTTTATTTGCTTTCTCCCATGAAGTAACTTTAGCTCCATTTTTAAGAGTGTGTGCTGCATGAATTGGCAGGAAAATAAAAGATTCAATTAATGATGCTACAACTAAAGCACTTAATGCAATAGGAATAAGCTTCATAACTTCACCCATAGTTCCACTAATCATCAAAATAGGAAGAAAAGAAAAAAAGAGTAGTAATTGAAGCAACAGTAACAGGTTTTACCATCTCTTTTGCTCCCATTACAGCAGCTTCTTTTGGAGGGTAACCTTCTTCAATATGTTGTTGAATATTTTCACTAACAACAATTGCATCATCAACAACAATACCAATAGCAATTAAAACTCCAACTAGTGAAATCATGTTTATTGTATAGCCTGATAGATACATATAAATTGCAGCAATTACGAAAGAAGTTGGAATACCAATTGCTATAATAAATGACATTCTAAAGTTAATTAAAATCATTACAAGAATAGTAATTAATATAATCCCTAATAGAATATTTGATACAACAATATTAAGTCTATCTAAAATTCTTTCACTATTATCATCTGCAACTGTTATAGTAATATCAGGATTTGTTTTATTGATACCTGGAAGTATTTTATTTATCTCTTGAGCAACTTTTATGGCATCTGCTGTTTCACTTTGCTCAATTGCAAGAGATAAGGCATTTTCTCCATTAAATGAGTAAAGAGTTGAAGAGTCTTCATATTTTTTTTAGATATAAAAGCAATATCTCTTAGATATACATTTTTATCGCCAATTTTTATAAGAGTATTTGCAAATGCTTGAGAAGTTTTAGCTCCATTGTAAGTTGATAAATAATAGTGTTTACTATTTCCTTCTATTTTTCCAACTGGAAAAATATACGAAAGGGTAGATATTGCATTGAAAATATCACTTTTATTTAAATTCAAAGCTTCAATTTTTTTATCATCAATTAGAATTTGGAAATATCTATCTGAATCTCCAAAAATTGTAATATCATTTATTCCATTTATTGTTAGCAGTCTACTTTTTAATTTATCTGCAAAAGGTTTTAACTCATCTGTAGTATATTTTTTTGAAGTTAGAGATACATCAATAAGTGATCTTGAACGTTCAAGAACATTTACACTTGGTTCATCCATATCTGAAGGTAAGTTTGATTTTACAAGTGTTATAGCATCTTTTATTTTATTTGCTTCGTTATATTTATTTTTTCCTTTTTTTAAGTTCTAAAATAATAGTAAATCTGCCTGGGCTTATAATTGTCGAAATTGTATCTACACTATCTATATTTTTAATATTATCTTCAATCTCGTTTACAGCCATTTTATCAAGAATATCAACACTAGCACCAGTATAAGAGCCTTTAATAGAAATCATATCAAGTTCAAAACTAGGAAATATCTCTTTAGCTGTATTATTATAAGACCAAATACCTATTGCAAAAACCAATACAAATAGAGTATAGTTCATTCTTGAGTTATTAACAAAAAAATCTTAAAAAGTTTTCAAACATTCTTATCCTTCAATTTAGCAAAAGAATTATAATATGGGATTATTAATGAGAGTTTAACCGAGTATAGTTATTATATATATTAAAAAAGTATCTATAATCCCTAAAAATCGTACTTTCTATAAATTATAAAATTTTATAAATATATTAATATACCATTTAATATATTAAATTTTAACACAAATATGAGACATTTTTATAATAATCATGTATATTTTAAATAAACCTCTATTAATTTTAATCGATATTTTTAATTGAGCAAATACTCTTCTTTCAATCAAATTTGTTGTATTTGTAATTAAGTTCTTTTCTTTTTATAAATAAATAAAGGGGGGGAGAGGTGAATTTGAGAAAAGGTACAATGAAAATCTTACAAAACATTAGGTGTTAACTGATAAAAAATTGTCTACACTTTTGGGCTCATTCCACATTTTTATAGGAATTCTTTTAATTTAAATACTTTTAAAACCTAAAAATAAATTAATTATCTAAACAATTAAAAGAGTTTAAAGAAATTTCAAAACATGTATAACCATATCTACTCTCTTTTAGAATTAATGTTCCATTAAAACTTTTTTCTATAATAGATTGACATAAATAAAGACCTATTCCTGTCCCTCCTATTTTTTCTTTTGTGGTAAAATATGGTTCAAAAACTTTTTCTTTATTTACTTCATCAATTCCCACTCCATTATCAATTATATTTATATATACTTTTTTTTCTATTTTTACACATTTTATTCTAATTATTAAATACTCTTTTTCTTTAAAAAGTTTTGTTAATAATGCATCTTTACTATTATTTATAAGATTTATTATGCACTGTTCTAATTCATTCTCAGAGCCATATATACAAATATTATTTTCAATATCGAGTTCTAGTCTTATTCCATTTCTTTCTAACTGAGGTAGAACAATATTATTAATCTTTCTAAAAGACTCAGCTAAATTAAATTTTATTACTTTTTTGTTTGGGTTAGTAAAACTTCTAAAATCATTTATTGTTTGAGATAGATAATTAATGTTTTCATTTGCTATATCTATTTGAGTATTTATATAATTCTCTGTTAATTCATTTAGTGAATAAGCATCTGAGATATTTATTAAAACACCATTTATCACATTTAATGGTTGTCTCCACTGATGAGCAATAGCATCAAGCATCTCTCCCATTGAAGCCATTTTACTTTGCTGAATAATGAGATTTTCATTTAATGCAGTTATTTTTTTTCATTTTCTTTTTGTTCTGTTAAGTCTTTTATAAATGCCCACATTACATCTTTGTTATTTATGTAATCTTTTACTAAATATATTCTTACTTCTGTTGGTATTTCATTTCCATTTTTATGAATATAAAACTTTTCAAACCATTCAGAATATCCTTTTCTAAAAAGAATTTTTTTTCTGTTCTTTATCTTTTTTTTATATACTCTTCAGACATCATGCTAATATCTTTATAGTTAAGTTTTAATAACTCCTTTTTAGTATATCCAATCATCTTTTCAAATGAATTGTTTACTTCAAGTAAGTTTCCATCTAATGTCGCAATAACAAATCCATCTTTCATATTTTCATAAAGTTGTTTATATTGTCTAGAAGAGTTTTCTATTTCAATATTTTTCTTCTCAACTTCCTTTAGAGTTTCTTCTAGTTTTTCTTTTGTTCTCATAACCTCTGTAATATCATTATGTGCACCAAGCATTCTTATAGGGTTTCCAGACTTATCTCTTAATGCAATTCCTCTACATCTAACCCAAATAGTAGAACCATTTTTATGTTTATATCTTACTATTTGGTCATAAGGATGATTCTTGTCATCTAGGTGTTTGTTAAAATTATCAATAGCAGTTTCTAAATCTTCTTTAAAAATCATATCTTGCCATTCAGAAACTAAGTGTTTTTTTTCTTTTGCCTTATATCCAAATAATTCCCAGAAGTCTGAATTCATATATTCAATATCAGGGTTCTCTAAATCCCAAAACCATAGACCGTCTAATGCTGAATGCTCTAAAAACTCAAATAGTTTTGAATCTTCTATTATCCTTTTTTTTCAAGTTCTTCTTGTAAATAATGTTTAGATTTCATTTTAAACCTTTTTCAAATGCTCTTTAATAAAGCTTTCAAGTTCATCCAATGTCTTTGGATGAGAGTGTAAATATCCTTGAACATACTCACAGTTTTCTTTAATTAAAAACTCATTCTCTTCTTTACTCTCAATTCCTTCAGCAATAGTTTTAAATCTTAATGCTTTTGATATGGCAATTGTTGCTTTGATAATCTCTTCAGATTTTTATCTTTCCCAATTTTTGATATATAAGTTTTATCAATTTTTAAATAATCGATAGGATATTCACTTAAATTTGACAAATTGGAGTATCCTGTTCCAAAGTCATCTATTGCAAATTCAACACCAAGTTTTTTATATCTTTCAATTTTCTCTTTTATAATTTTATTATCAAGCATAAATTTTCTTTCAGTCATTTCTAAAATTATATTTTTTTTGCATCTACTTTTTGGGTTTTCAAATATTTATTAACAGAATGATAAAGTTTATCACTTTCAAAATCTTTTACTGAATAGTTTATTGCAATTGTACAATCACAGTTAAACTCATTATCTAAATATTTAAGATCATCAATAACTTTGAAAGTTACAAACTCAGTAATTGAAGTTATTAATTCACTCTCTTCAGCTAATGGAATAAATTTATTAGGATATACCATTCCTAACTTTGGATGTTTCCATCTAATTAAAGCTTCTAAATGGAATATTTCATTTGTTTTTATATCAAGAATTGGTTGGTAATGAACTTCAAATTCTTCATTGTTTAATCCATCCCTAATGGCATTTTCCATAGTTGCTTTTTCAAATGCCCCCCCTGTTGATAACTCTTTACTTGTAAATCTATAAGTATTCTTACCATTATTTTTTGCATCATACATTGCAATATCTGCATGTCTAAATAATTCTTCAATACTTAATCCATCATTAGGATAAACACTAATTCCAATGCTTGCACCAATATTTATTTTATGTTTATTAATTATAATTTCTTTTGAAATGGTATTTATCATATTTTGTGCAATTTTACCTGCAGATATAGGACTTTCTAAACCTTCAACAATAGCAATAAATTCATCACCACCAAGTCTTGCAATTGTATCTTGTTCTCTTAATGATTTTTTTTAACCTTGCCGCTGTTTCAATTAATACTTCATCTCCAATGTCGTGTCCTAAGCCATCATTTACAACTTTAAATCTATCAAGGTCAATAAAAAATAATGCAATATTTTCGTCATTTCTTCTAGCTTTCTCAAGTGCATGAGCTAGTCTATCATTTAAAAGGTTTCTATTAGGAAGTTTTGTTAAAGTATCGTGATTGGCTAAATAATGAACTTTATCTTGTGATTGTTTTAATAATGAAATATCTGTTAAAACTCCTATATATTGTTTTATATTTCCTTCATCATCTCTAACAGCATTAATATTTAAAAAAAAGCAGGGTATATTTCTCCATCTTTTGTTCTGTTAAAGATTTCACCTGACCAAAGACCCGTGTATTTTATTGATCTCCACATATCATCATAAAATTCTTTTGAATGTTTATTTGATTTTAATATACTTGCCTTTTTACCAACAACTTCTTTTTTTACTATAACCACTTATCTCCTCAAATGCAGGATTTACAGAAACTATAACAGTATTTTTATCTGCAACCATAATACCTTCTTGTGTGGAATTAAATACCACTTGAGATTGTTCTTTTTCATTTAATAAATCTTTCATTTCATCTATATCTTCAATAATAGAAATAAAATATTCAGGTTTATCAAATTCATCTCTAACTAATGCAACAGAAAGATTACCCCCCCAAATAGATTCACCATCTTTTCGAATATATCTTTTTTGCATCTTGTAAGTTGATATTTCACCATTTAATAGTTTTTGAACATACTCTAAATCAGTATTTAAATCATCCTCATGGGTAATATCTTGAAAATTTTTTTTCTTTCAATTCTTCTTGTGTATATCCTAAAAAGTCACATAGTTTTTGATTCAGACTTATCCATTGACCATTTAAAGCAACATGAGCAATACCTGTATTTGCTTGGTCAAAAGTAATCTTATATTTTTTTTCTCACTTAGTGCAAGTTCATCTTGAAATGTTGTTATTTTAGTAACATCAGATGCAAATGTCCAAACTTTTAAACTTTCATCATCATTAATTAAATAACTTTCCATTGTAATAATTCTAACATTACCCATTTTTGAAACTATTTTAAAGATATTTGGACCAACTTTCCCTTCTTCTATTAACTCTTTATTTAGAATTTTAAATAATTTTTTGCAGGTTCAATTGATATTTCATCCCAACTTTTTGTAAGAAGTTGTTCTTTTGAATATTCACATAAAGTTTCCATTGCTTTATTCACTCTTAAAAATATTCCATCTAAGTTTGATACTACAACTGCATCATTAATATTGTCTAAAAGTGATTCATATTGATGATTTAAATTTTGAAATTTATCTTTTATAAGACTATTTGAACTATATAACTCTTTTAATTCACTATACGCTGTTTGAAGCTCTTCATTAGTTGATTGTAGTTCTTCATTACCTGTTTCTAATTCTTCATTAGTCGATTGTAATTCTTCATTTGAACTTTGTAATTCTTCATTAGTTGATTGTAATTCTTCATTTGTTGTTTCAATCTCTTCAATTAATGTCTGCATATGCTCTTTTGTTCTATGAAGTTCCATTTCTAGTACTTGGTTTGTTTCTAATTTTAAGTCATTATTAGAAAGGCTCAAGCTAGGTAACTCTTTTGAACTTATCTCTGAAAAGTAATATATAAACATTGGATTTCTTTTTTTCAAGTAGGGGGGGAACTATATATACTTTTAAATAACTCAAACTTTCATCTTCTATTGATTCTATAGGAATATATGTAGTTGAAATAATTTTGTTTTCAGTTTTTGATTGATTAGTTAATGTTCTTAAATCAATTGCAAGTTTTGGATCAAGCATTTTATATAAATTATAAGATACATAACCATCAGGCATTGACAGATATTTTAAATCACCTTTTTTTATACAAAATCTCCATTTGTTCATTTGTGACTACTATATTCGGCATAAGTATTTTAGCAGCTTCTAAAATCACTTGTTCATGTAAAGGTTTTTTTTGTTTCAATTACTGTGCTTGTATTTGACTTAATTAATTTATACGAGGGTGCTTTTAAAGGGTTAAGATTATAATCTTTTCTTGCACTAATTATATGTTTAAATATTTTATTTTTTTTATCTATTGTATAAAACATATTCTCAAAACCAGTAATATTTTCTGATTTTCCTAAAAAAAGTATTCCATTATTATTTAAAGAATAATGTAACATAGGCATTATATGTTTTTGGGCTTCTAAATTAAAATAAATAAGTAGATTTCTACAAACTACTAAATCAATATTTTTAAAGGGTGGATCGGCAAGTAAATTATGAACGGAAAAGACTATTTTTTCTCTATAAAGCTTTTTTACTTCATATTCATTATCATTTATTGTAAAGTATTCTTTAATTCTTGATTTATTCATTCCTTTTAATGACTCTTCACTATATATCGCCCTTCTTGCTATTTTTAATGAGTTGTCATCAATATCTGTTGCAAATACTCTTAGGTTTGTATTTAAACCTTTTTCTCTTAAAACTTCTAAAATAGTAAATAAAATAGAGTATGATTCTTCTCCTGTTGAAGAAGCTGGAATCCATACTCTAAATTCATCTAAGTATTCATTTTCTGTAATATATTTCTCTATCTCTTTTTTTAATGATTCAAATGCTTCTACGTCTCTAAAAAAAATGAAGTTACTCCAATAAGTATATCTCTAAACAGCGATTCAACTTCATTTTCATCTTCAACTAAATGACTTACATATTCACTCAAAGTGGTCACTTTTAAAGCAACCATTCTTCTTTCTATTCTTCTACCAATAGTTGTTTTTTTATAAACAGAAAAATCTACTCCTGTATGTCTATAAAGATAATCATAAATAGTAGTCATTTCATCATTTGGTAATGTTATTTGATATTTTTTTAAGAACTTTTTGTCTAGGGAAATTAGCAAGGGCAACTAACTCCGCTCCCATTTGTGAAGCCTCAATCACAATATCTATGCTACTTCCTTCAATAGCTGATTTTGGCATACCATCATATTTTGCATTTTCTGGTTCTTGAACAATTGTAATACCACCTTCTGCATTAATGGCTCTCATTCCTTGTGTACCGTCTGAACCAGTTCCTGAAAGTATTATTCCGATTGCATTTTCTTTTTTTTAACTTCAGCTAATGAAATAAAAAGTTGATTTACTGATGGTTTTGGAAGAACTGATGACTTATCAGGAGCTTCTAAAATAATTTTATTATCTTTGCTAATACTATATTTTTATTTGGTGGAGTTATATATATTGTATCTGGTTTTAAAATTTCTTCATGCTCTGCATTTTTAATTAAAAGTTCGGTTTCCCTTGAAAGTAAATTAACTAACATTGTTTTATGAGCAGGACTTAAATGTTGAGCTATAATATAAGCAGTATTATTTTTTAAAGGGAGACTATGCATAAGGGAACTTAATGCTTCAAGACCTCCTGCACTTGCACCAATACCAACAACTATAAGCTCTCTATTGTTCAGTTGCATATTAGTATTTTTAGAATTTAGTAATTCTTTTTTTTCAAACTTTACAAGTTTATAGTTCTCTAATAAAATTTTTATAACATCTGAAAATTTTTTTTTATCGATAGGTTTAGAAAAATATTCAGTAACTTTGCCTTCTAAAGGTTCTTTTATTATTTCTTCATCAGAAAATGCACTAACTACAAGAATAGGGACATTTTGATTTATTTTTCTAATGGCATTAATTAACTCAATGCCATTTTTGTTTGGCATTTTTATATCTGTTATTATTAAGTCTGGACTATGAATAATATATTTGGATAATCCCTCATCTCCATCTTTTGCAGTAATTACAGTCGTAACTCTTCTTTTTAAAAAATCTTTATATATTTTTCTACTATCATCATGATCTTCTACGTAAAGTATAGTTGCGTTTACTTTCATCTTATAGTCCAATTATTATTTTTTACATTCTATCAAAAGTTTTATTATTATATAAAGTATTAAAAAAAATTAATAGCTAATTATTAATACTTTCTAAAGAGCTAAGATCAATTAAATTTATTAATTCCTTTGGGTAATGATACTTCTAATATATAATTATTAAGTAAGGAATGTCTCGAAGCTATAGACAGGTTTTTAATCAGTTAGGACTTTAGTCTTTTGAAAGATTTTAATAGTTGAAAACGAAGAAGTAGAATTATCTACTTGCTCCGTGTAATTTACACTCTTTTACAATTTCAAAGTCATCATCATCTTTTACATCTTCAGCAATGATTTTGATATTTAATAGGTGTCCAAGTTCATTTATTGATTCAATAAATTTTTTCTTATCTTTATCCTCTTTAATTTTAGAAGTATAATCTCTAGCAAGTCTAATATAATCTAAGTTTAGCTCTTTTAAATAATCAGTTGGTATAAATTTTGTTTCAAATCTTTTTACAATAATTTTTGAACCAGTACTATGAATATAATCACAAAAACTTTTGAATACACTCATATCTTTTGCAACAGAGTATGCAGTAAGTGAGAAAACTAATTGAGAAGAGATATTTTTATTTTTTTGAAATCTCTTTTTGTAACCAAAGAATAAATTCATTGTTTGAGATTGAATCAAGTGATAAGTTAATACAAACATCGTGTTTAACATTGTTGATTACAATATATTTTATGATTTTTGAAATAACATTTTTATCAAAGTCAATTATTTTTTCATACTTTTCAGCAATTGATACAAAAGAGCCAATTGGAATAGTGTTTTTATCTTTGTCTTTTGCACTTGTAAATGCTTCTTGCATAACAAGTTCTTCTTTTTTATTTGTATCTAATGAGAAAGCATTGTTTACAAAATCAATTTCGAAATTTGAATTATCAATAATTTCAAATATTAAATCTCTCCAAGAACTCATATCTCTTGATAAGTCATTTTTATCTCTTATGAAGTACTCATTAGGACCAATAAGTTTTGCTTTTTCATAAGCTTCATTTGCTGCTTGTAATATTTCATCAATTGTTGCAAATTCATTAAATGGTGTTGCTCCAATATGTGCAAGTTCTTTGATGTTATTATCTTCTGCAAAATTTGTAAACTCTAGTTTTAGCCTATTTGCAATATTCTCTGCACATTTATGATCACAGTTTTTTTTGCAATTATCACAAACTCTGAACCAAAAAATCTATATGCATTTACATTTAAAGTATTATCAGTATTTAAATTTCTTAATATATCAGCAAATTTAATAATAAAATCATCCACCTCTTCATCTGTGTGTGTTTTTGCATATTTCGCAAGATTATCAATTCTAATTGAGAATATATATCCTTCCTCTTTTTGTATAAACATATGTTTTAAATCTGTTTCAAAAGAGGGTTTTAAATTTAATTTTGTTAATTCATCTTCTGATAATTTTTTTGATAAATTTTCTAGATTTCTATTTAATTTATTTATAATGTTTTCAATTTTTCTAGACATATCATTCATTGCAATTGCTACATTTTTAATCTCTGTTGTCCATGGAAGTTCATCAATTACACCAAATTTTCCTTTTGCAATATTTTTTTTGCAAGGCTTTCTATTTTTTTTAAGTGGTCTTAATAAAAATTGAACAAAAATTAGTAGAATTATCATAGATATTATAAATGCAATCACTGTATATATAATAGAGTTTTTGGCTTGTTCATAAAGCTTTGCATATGCTTCTCCTGGATTTGGACTAACATAAATTATTGCACTTGTATTCCATCCATTAGATATTTCACTAAATTTTTCATCCATCTCAATTGGTATTAAGTTTATAAACCATTGAGGTACATACTCAAATTTTATATCTCTACTCTCTTTTATTAAAACTTTTTTAATATCTAAATTTGCAAAGGTATCAATATTTTTTGTTCCACTAATTGCAGTGAAATTAAATGTGATATTTCCTCCATTTTTATACATTTCACTCGGTACGTATCTATAAGTAGTATCTTCAACTTCATCTTCAAAACCTAATTCTTCAGAATCATTTTCAAGTTTTAAAAGTTGTTCATTCATATTGTTATCAGTTTGATTTTTTTTCTACATAACCATATTTTGGATCAACTTCTATTTTTGTGATTTGCCAAGAAGAGTCATCTAACTCTGTAGATGCGCCAATTAATTCTTTTTGAGATATTGTAAAGTTTGCATCTTCAAGTCGTACTTCTTTATAAAAACCACTATTTGAGATTGCTTTAATAATAGACTCAATTTCAGGATCTTCTTTATCTTTTATAAGTGGTCTTAAGCTTAATCCTAAAGATGTAGCTGTATCCTGAGCTTTTGTTGATGATTCTATTTCTAAATACTCTTTTGTATTTTTTACACTAATTAAAAAAATTACCACTAAATATTATAAAAAAATATAAATGCGATAATAATATAGAGTTGTTTTGATAAAGACATTTTTTCCCCCCCTTTTAAATTCTACTCATAAGTTTTTTCCAATTTTTTAAATTGTTTTTTCCTACTCGTTTAGAAGTTTTTCCTTTGTTTTTTGCTTGCCATAAGCCACTTGCATTAAAACTATAAACTGGTCTTAAGTCTGTTCTTTTTGATGCAAGTTTTAATTTTTTGTTAACATTATCTAGAACAATAGGACTTGCCCCCCCTGGCTTATGATAGTAAGTTAATACCATATGAGCTTCTTCAAACTTTGTTCTTTTTCTTTTTAATTTAACATAAGTAATTCTAAGTTTATTTTCTGGAACACCTAATTTTCTAAGACTAAAATATTTTGCAATTGCATAATCTTCACAATCTCCGGCACCTGTTCCTAAAAATTCAAATGGTGCTGCCCAATAATCATTTATTCCCCCCCAATGAGCTTTATCTCTTCGGTATCTTATCTTATTCCAAAAATCATTTACATCTTTTAGTTTATTTAGGATATCTTTATTTTTTGCATTTTGAATTATACTATCCCAAATTTCGGCTCTTTTTCTAGCTTTTTCTCCGTATTTTGCTGATATTGCATTTAGTTTAGATTGAGATATATTATAGGTTTTTTTAGCAGTTGTGATTGTAAGAATAGAAGAAGCAATGATTAAAGATATAAATAGTTTCTTTGTCACAACTTCTCCTTTATAATATTTTAATATATCATCATTTAAGAGTGTTTAAAATATCCTCTTCTTTTAGTTTTTCACTATCATATTTTACGATAATAATATTTTCTGTATTATTTATATACCATTCATCTATATCAGATATTGTATCTAATTTATGTGTATGTTTTGTAGATTCTTCATTTAATGGAATATAAGATAATTTTTTTCTTTGCAGGATTTGGCATAGTAATTATTAAAATAATCCACAAAATACAAATAACTGCAATTACTATAACAAGCGTTGCAAGTGATACTTTTTCAAAGAACATTCCTCCTAAAAGACCACCAATAAAAGTTCCTAAATAACCAAATGAATTAAAGATACCAAGAACCAGTCCTCTTTGATGCACCTTTGCAAATTTTGATGCAAGTGATTGCATAATTGGTTCATGCATATTGAATCCAACAAAGAAAATAACAACACCAATAATAAACATAGTCGTACCTGAACTCATACCAATAATAAGATAAGAAATTGCAAAAAATACAATTCCTACTGCAAGTATCTCTTTAAATTTTCCCTTTTTTTTCTGCAATAATTGCTGCTGGAGCCATAGCTAGAAAACCGAAAATCATAGCCGGCAGATAAACTTTCCATAATTCACTCATTTGCCATTGAAAGTTGTTTATTAAAACCATCGGAATAATCATAAAAGCAAATGTCATTAAACCTTTTTGTAAAAAGTTAGTAATATTCATTTTTATTAGGTTTGCATTTGTTAGTATTTGTCCTAACTGTGCTTTACCATTATATGTATGCGTAATCTTTGGAGGGTTTGGAACTGCTTTAAGTAGAACAACGATTGAAGCTAATGCTAAAAATGCTGTTAAATAAAATAAAGACTCAACTCCCGCAAATGAACCAACAGTTGGCCCTATAATCATTGAAGCTGCAAAAGACACACCTATTGCCATCCCCCCCATGATTGCCATTGCTTTAGGTCTTTGTTCTTCTTTTACTAAATCACTTATCATAGCTGTTACAACTGCACCAATTGCACCTGCACCTTGTAGGAATCGTCCCACCATTAACATTAAAATATCATCTGCAATAGCACAAAAAAATAGAACCAATTGCAAATAATAGAAGACCTGTAATTATAGTACCTTTTCTTCCTAGTTTGTCACTCATAACACCAAATGGAATTTGAAAAAGCATTTGAGTTAATGCATATCCCCCCCCAATAACAATACCAACAAGTGTAGTTGTAGCCCCCCCTTGAAGATTGATTGCATAAACTGATAATACTGGAAGTACCAAAAATAGACCAAAAAAAACGTAGTGCAATAATTGAACTAAGAGGTAAAATAGATTTAATCATATATAATCCCATAATTGTTAAAATAGAGCAAGATTATATATTAAAAATATTAATAACACGTTAAAGGAAATTGTTGTGAAAATAGTTTTAGCTACTGGTAATAAAGGAAAAATCTCTGAGTTTAAAAAACTTATGCCAAATGATGAAGTTATAGCATTCAAAGAATTAATTGGTGAATACGAAGTAGAGGAAGATAAAGATACTTTTCAAGGAAATGCGATAAAAAAAGCTCAAGAGATTTATGAGAAGATTATTTCATTAAATCCAAATGAAGATATTGTTGTAATTTCAGATGATAGTGGGATAACTGTTCCTGCAATAAATAATGAACCAGGAATTTATTCTGCTAGATATGCAGGTGAAGATGCTAATGATAAAGATAATAATAGTAAGTTAATTTCAAAACTAAATGAAAAAGGTTTAGAAAAAAACCTCTGCTTATTATACAGCTTGTATAGCAATTGTATATAAAGAACAGACTTATTCTGTTCATGGATGGATGCATGGAAGTGTAATTCCTAAAGAGATAGGAGAGGGTGGTTTTGGTTATGACCCGATGTTTATACCGAATGGATTTGATAAAACTTTAGGCGAATTACCACATGAGATTAAAAAAAAGAGTTTTCTCATAGAAGTAAGGCACTAAAACTAGCTAAAAAAAAGTATTAGAGGTTATCTTATAACTTCTAATACTTTATAAACTCTTATATTAAAATCAATTGCTTTTACCTCTAAACTAACTTCATATTTTTTAGCTTCTTTTATTTCTATTAGTGCAATTATTTTGTATTTAGTATCTTTTATTTCAATTTTTTTCTAGAAGTTCTAAGTCTTTTATGGAGTTTATATATTCTTCTAAAAAAAAGATAGATGGTTTTTAGCCTGAATATATTTATGTTGATTTACGATATTAATTGAGTTTATTGATTTTAGCTCATAGATTTTTACTGCAATTATAGAAAAACTAAAAACTAAAATAATGGTTGAGAATAGAATAAATGATTTTTTTATTTTTCATTAAAGTATCTTATATTTCCAAATTTGTGAAATACTATCTTCTATCGTGATTTTTATCTCTAAAATATTTGAAGACTTTTTGATCTCAAAAGATGTCACATCTTTAAGTAGTATATTGTTATCAAAAAAAAGTGTTTTATCTTTATAAGTTAGTTTCCTATAAGAAGAGAGATTTTTTTTGAATAAAGATTTTTGTAGAGTTCATATCTATTTTTAAAATAGCGATTTTTTCATTTTCTATTGAAGTTCCATAAATCTCTTTAGAAAATTTAAATGTATAAATTAAAACAATTGAACTTATAAAAACGACAAAAATCAATTCAAGTAGAGAAAAAGCTTTATTATTCATCTTTTTATCTCATATTTAAAAAGTTCTATATTCTCTTTTTTATAGCTAATTTGATTTATTAAAAGATTTTTTTCTTTGGTATTGTTTATTAGAAGTTTTATATTTTTTGATGATTTTGTAAAAGTTTTGTCATATATATCAGTAGAAAATGAATTCTCGACACTGTTTAATATCATATACTCTTTATCAAAATTGTCATAGAAAGAATTTTTAGAAAAACTAACTATAACAATTGATAAAAGAGTTATACTAAGTAAGGTTTCAAAAAGAGTAAAACTATTTTTGTCCAATTTCAATGGCTTTATTATGAGCAGCTTCAATTGCTTTTATCATTGCATCCCTAACTGCACCTTCTTCTAGTTTAGCCATACCAGCAGCAGTTGTTCCTCCTGGACTCATAACTGAGTCTTTGATTATTGCAGGGTGGTTTGTATTTAAAAGTTCTGCATATCCTTCAAATAAACCTTGAACTAATTCATTACTAATACTTCTTTCTAAACCAGCTTTAACTGCTCCATCACTTAATGATTCTGCAATTAAACTTAAAAATGCAGGACCACTTCCTGCAACCGCAGTTGCAATATCTAATTGAGCTTCTGTATTAACCCAAACAGATTTTCCAACATAGTTAAAAAGTTCTATTGCAAGATTTTTAGCCTCTTTATCTCCTGTAATAGTAGTAGTTGATTTTGAAACAGATGCAGCTACATTTGGCATAGTTCTAATATAATATTTTGATTTTATCTGTTTTCTTAGATTATCAAGTGTTGTTCCTGCTAAAATAGAGAAAAGAATATTTGCTTGCCCTTGTAATCTAACTGCAACACTTTGTAAAGCATATGGTTTAACACAGAAAATTACATTTTTTTTCACTTATATCTTCTATATCTGACATTACCTTAATTTCTATCTCTGGAAGTTTCTCTTGTATCATTTTTAGCTTCTTTTCATCTCTTCCTATAATTTCAATTTCAAAATTACTTACAAGACCACGTGCTAGTGCTTGCGCCATAAAACCATTTCCTATAAGTGTTAGTTTCATATGTCAACCCTCTTAATTATTATTTTTGTAATTATATCCAATTTTTTTTAATAGTAAAATAGCTATAAAAAAAAGTAAGAAAATAGCAAGGATATATTCGATAGATACTTACTTTATGAAAAGATAAGGATTATTCAGATGGTTAAGAATTTAAAATTTAGAAATTTGGTTTTAGTAATCTCTATGGGATTTCTATTGGCATCGTGTTCATCAAAGTCTGAAGGAACACAAGAATATGATAGACCTGCGATTTATTGGTATAACAAAATGGTTAAACAAATTTCAACAGGATATTTAGAAGATGCTGATAATACATATACATCTTTAGAGAGTGAACATAGAAACTCACCGCTTCTTCCAACTGCTTTGCTTATTTTAGCAAATGGACATATTGATCAAGAAGAGTATCAATTAGCAAACTTTTATTTAGATGAGTATATTAAAAGATTTGCATTAAGTAAAAATATTGATTATGTAAGATATTTAAAAATTAAAGCAAACTTTTTAGGTTTTACATATGATTTAAGAGATCAACAACTTATCGAAGACACTATTAAAGACATTGAAGAGTTTAAAAACTTATTCTCAAGATCTCCATATATGCCTTTAGTTAATACAATGAGTGCAAGACTTTATATGGCAAAAGCTTCTTTAGATAAAGAGATTGCTGATTTATATAAAAGACTTGATAAGCCAAAAGCATCTGAATATTATAATGAAAAGGTTAAAGAGTCTTGGGTTAATCCAGAAGAGATTAAGCCTGTTGAGTTACCGTTTTATAGATATCCATTTGAAAAAGATTTATTTTAATACTATTTAGGAGTTTAATTATATGGAATTAGAAAATTACGATTCTTTTCCTCAAGAGATACCATTAATTATAGAGGATGATGTATTTTTATACCCTTTTATGATTGCACCTCTTTTTTTAGGTAATGATGAAAATATACAAGCTGTTGAGCACGCTATTGAAGAGAACAAATTAGTTATTGTAAGTGTTAGTAAGGCAGGACTTGAAGGTAAAAGAGATAAAGATAGTTTCTATGATGTAGGGGGGGTTATAGGAAATATCATGAGAAAAGTATCATTACCTGATGGTAAGATAAAAGTACTTTTTCAAGGTCTTGCAAAAGGTAGAATTGAAAAGTTTGATGAAGAAAAACCTTCTTTAGCATATGTTTCAAAATTAGAAGATGAAGAGTATTCTCAAGAAAGCATTGTTTCTATTATTGATGTATTAAGAGAACAAGTTAAAAAAAACTTTCAAGGATTAATTCAAAATTTCCAGCAGATTTAATTAAAACAATTGAAGAGAATGATGATGCTGTAAGAATAGCAGATTTAATATCTTCGGTATTAAGAGTAAAAAAAAGATGAAGCATATAATCTTTTTCTGAAACTAATATAGAAAAAAAGATTATTAGAGATTATTGAAACAATTAAAAAAAGAGATAGAAAGTTTTAAAATTCAAAAAGAGATTACTCAAAAAGTAAATTCAAAAATAGAAAAAACACATAAAGACTATTTTTTAAAAGAACAAATCAAGGCTATTCAAAAAGAGCTTGGTGGAGACAATCAAAAAGATGTAGAAATCAAAGCTTACAAAAAGAAGTTGAAAAAAAACTTAAAGCTCATATGCCTAAAGATGGATATAAAGAGACAAAAAAACAGATTGATAAATTGTCTCGTATGCATCAAGATTCTCCTGATAGTGCTTTACTTCAAACATATATTGAAAATGTACTTGATGTACCTTTTGGGAAATATTCTGATGAAAAAATATCAGTTAAAAATGTTGAGGATCAATTAAATAATGATCACTACTCTTTAGAAGAACCAAAAGAGAGAATCTCTGAGTATTTTGCGGTAAAAGAGATGTTAGAAGAGAGAAAAATAGAGAATAGCCGTTCAAGAGGAACTGTATTATGTTTTGTAGGACCTCCAGGTGTTGGTAAAACATCTTTAGCAAACTCTATTTCTCAAGCACTTAAAAGACCACTTGTAAGAATTGCATTAGGTGGAATGGAAGATGTTAATGAATTAAGAGGACATAGAAGAACTTATGTTGGAGCTATGCCAGGTAGAATTGTAAAAGGTTTAGTTGATGCTAAACAGATGAACCCTGTAATTGTACTTGATGAGATAGATAAGCTTGGAGCAAATCATAGAGGCGATCCAACAGCAGTTATGTTAGAAGTTTTAGACCCTGAACAAAACCATGAGTTTAGAGATTTATATTTAAACTTTGCAATTGACCTTTCTCAGTGTATTTTTGTAGCAACTGCAAATGATGTTAGAAGAATTCCTCCTGCATTAAGAGATAGAATGGAATTTATTGAAATGTCATCATATACTCCAAATGAGAAGTATCATATTGCAAAAGATTATCTTATTCCTCAAGAGCTTGAAAAACATGGATTAAAAAGAAGTGAGATTGTTTTAAGTAAAACAACAATTGAAACAATAATCTCTAAATATACAAGAGAAGCAGGTGTTAGAAACTTAAGACGAGTATTTGCAAAACTATTTAGAAAAGCAGTTAAAAAACTTCTAAAAAATAGAGACTTAAAAAAAGTATCAATAAATACTAAAAATATAAAAGAGTTTTTAGATAATCCAATTTTTGAAATAGACCCAGCTGATAAGAAAAACTCTATTGGTGTTACAAATGGACTTGCTTGGACTTCAGTTGGTGGAGATGTTTTAAAAACTGAAGCAGTTAAACTTAGAGGAAAAGGTATTTTAAGTGTAACTGGAAATATGGGTGATGTAATGAAAGAATCATCTAAAATCTCTTATTCAGTTGTTAAACTATTAATAGATAATAAAAAACTAAAAATAGAACAAGATATTATTCCTAAACTTGCAAAAGAGAAAGAGGAAAAAATAAAAATTGATTCAAGTGAAGTCTATAAAAGATTTGATATTCATTTACATATTCCAGAAGGTGCAACTCCAAAAGATGGACCTAGTGCAGGAATTACGATGGCTACAACAATAGCATCTATTTTAAGCCAAAGGGAAGTTCGCTCTGATATTGCAATGACTGGTGAGTTAACACTTACTGGAAAAGTTTTACCTATTGGTGGATTAAAAGAGAAACTAATAGCAGCATACAAAGCGAAAATGAAACTAGCGTTAATTCCAAGAAAGAACTTCCAGAGGGATTTAGATGATATTCCTGCTGAGGTAAAAGAAGCTATGGAAATAAAAGCTGTTGATACTATAGAAGATGTCTTAAAAGAGGCACTAGTATAGTTTAAAAAATGAAAAGAGGAGCAAGGGATAGTCAAATTATAAATAATTTTTTTTACCCTTGTCTCTATTCTAATAATAGCTGGAACATTAGCTGTTTATACAAAATATTTTGGTGAAGACTCAAAAAAAGAGTCTGTTTACACTCCTTCAAAACTACAATGTGAAAGTAAAAGTTTTACTTACTCAAAAACATTTAATCAAAAACTGTTAGATAAATCTATTAAAGCTTTAGAAAAAGGTTATTATAAACTAGATGGTGGTTTTATTGAATCAGTACATATGGAAAGTAATATAAAAAATGTAGTTACTTTAAAACAGACAGATAAGTTTTATGAAGAAGCTATTAAAATAAAACCAAAAGATGATTTACAAAAGTTTTTGAAAATCAAATATGAAATAATAGAAAATGATAAAAAAAATCCAAATAAGATAAATGAAGATTGTAAACTAAGTGCTGGTTCGTGCAGACTTCATTTAGAATAAATTCAAAAGAGATATTTAGGGTTTATACGGATTTTAATTTTCTATATAAAAATGCAATCAAAGAGAGAATAGATTGTTCAATAAAGGTATTTAAAAATCATGTTCAGAACAACACAAGAAAATAAATGGACTTTTACTAATATAGTAATAGGTATAACAGTTTTAGCATATTTGGTTCAGACAAATATCCAGTACGGTGGATTGTATATGGGTTTAAATATGTATTTCATCAAAGGAAGTTTTTTTTGGCAACCACTTACTTCAATGTTTGCTCATGGTGGAATAGGTCATCTAGGGATGAATATGTTTGTTCTTTATCAATTTGGAAACTTAATAGAGAGATTTAGAGGTAAAAAAGAGTTCTTTTTAGTCTATTTTATAGGTGGACTTTTAACTTCAATATTAAGTTTTGTATATATTTATTTTTTTAGATAATCAAGTGAATCTAGTAGGGGGGGCTTCTGGTGCTATAAGTGTAATCTTAGGATATGTAGCTTTTTTTTGATAGAACTCAAAGAAGCGGAATAATTACTTGGGTACTAATAATCT
>JDSG01000082.1_pt1 | contig 34025 bp, 59 predicted proteins | sample 199341 | NCBI WGS metagenome assembly JDSG01 (sample SAMN02584197, study PRJNA231836) | bioreactor metagenome | isolation source: continuous culture bioreactor short generation time transfer1 day 52 after... | place: Germany: Bremen | reverse complement strand
AATTGTAGGTTTTGGTGCAATTGCATTCTTAAACTCTCCAGAGGGTGCTGGATACTTTGTTGATGGTAAACTATTTGGTGGAAATAACATGGCTTCAATTCACTTATCGCATATGTTAGGTGGAAATGCATTCTTAGGATTTATTTCTGCAGTTGCATTTGCTACAATTTTAGCGGTTGTTTCTGGTCTTACTCTTGCAGGTGCATCTGCAATTTCTCATGACCTTTATACAAATGTAATTAATCCAGATGCTACTGATGAGCAAGTTGTTAAAATCTCTAGAATCACTGTTGTTATTGTTGGTATCGTTGGTGTTACTTTAGGTATCGCTTTTGAATCACAAAACATCGCATATATGGTTGGATTAGCATTCGGTATTGCAGCATCTGCAAACTTCCCAATTCTTTTCTTATCTATTTACTGGAGAGGATTAACTACAAGAGGTGCATTCTTAGGTGGATTAGCTGGTTTATTAACTGCTGTTACACTTGTAATTATTGGGCCAATTGTTTGGGTACAAATTTTAGGAAATGCTGAAGCATTATTCCCATATAAACACCCTGCACTATTCTCAGTAACTGTTGCATTTGTTTCAATTTGGTTCTTCTCTAAAACAGATAATTCTGAAAGAGGGAAAAACGAAAAAGAATTATTCAGAGCTCAAAATGTTAGAGCAAATACAGGTATTGGTTCAGCTGGAGCAGTTGAGCACTAAACCTTATATTTATCAAAGGAATTTCTTCCTTTGATAAAGAAATATTTCCATTTCTCTAAATTCCATTTTTCTTACATTTTTTACCATAAAATCGATACTTTTTTTTAAAATTTAGCCTAAGTAGTAATAACTATCTTATACATTTTTAGTTAAAATTAATACAAGACATAATTAATTTTTTAAGAAGAAAAGAGAGCTTATGAGTATATTAGAACAGACAACTTTTATAAAAGAAATTCACCCTTTTGAAAATCTAACAAAAGCGCAGTTAGAGGTATTCGCCCAAAACCTTGATATCATTTATTTAAAGAAAAATGAAGTACTTCAAAAACAAGGAAGTGAGCCAAAAAAAACTTATATTTTATAATTAAAGGTTTAGTTCAAGAAAAATCAGGAGATGAAGTTTTATCAATTTTCTCAAGCAATGAAGTTTTTGATTCAATCTCATTAATAGAAAATTACTCAAAAAATACATTTATTACAGCACAAGAAACTATACTTTATTCACTACCTAGAGAAATATTTATTAAAACATTACATGAAAACTCTCATTTAGAGAGTTTCTTTTTTCAATCAATTTCACAAAAATTAAATGCCAATATGGACAATGAAAAAAAATAAAGAACTTGCAAACCTCATGATTGCAAAGGTAAAAGATGCAAATGTACATAGGGCAGTAACTGTTCCTTTTAATACTTCGATATTTGATGCTGTTACAACAATTAAAAAAGAGAAGGTACCTACTTTACTTTTAAAAGATGAAGATGAAAATATTCATATTGTTACAGATTCTGATTTTAGAGAAAAAGTTATCTTAAATCGTATGGACTTTGATGATAGTGTAGGAAAACTTTCAAACCCAGTGACTATGTATGTAAGCGAAAATGACTTTTTATTTAATGCACAATTACAGATGACAAAACATGGTGTAAAAAGAATGGTTGTAAAAAAATAATAGTAATGAAATATGTGGAATTATTGATCAAATTTCGTTATCATCATTCTTTGCAACACACACATTTTCAGTATCAAATGAAATTGATAAAGCTGAAACAATTGAAGAATTAAAAGTAGCAACACAATCTTTTACTAAAATTATAAAATCCTTAAATGCAAAAGGCGTTAAAGTTGACTTTATATCTAAATTAATAAATCAATTAAATAGAAAAGTCATGCATAAATTATTCCATATGCTTGCACCAGAAGGTCTACTAAGTAAATCATGTTTACTTGTTATGGGTAGTGAAGGAAGAGGAGAACAGATTCTAAAAACAGACCAGGACAATGCACTTATTATTGCAGATGATTGCGAAGTTTTAGATGAAGATATTTTAAAATTTACCCACGAATATACTGAAACTCTTGTAGATTTTGGATTCCCAAGATGTGAGGGGGGGAATATAATGGTTTCAAATCCTTATTGGTGTAGAAGACACAGTGAATTTAAAGATCTTATTTATCAATGGATTACAAAACCAAGCGGTGATAACTTTATGAATCTTGCAATTTTTTTACGATGCAATGGCTGCTACGGGGGGGGATAGAGAACTTCTAAATCAATTAAAAGAATATATATTTAAAATTGGATCTACTTCAAAAAGTTTCTATATGCATTTTGCAAAAATCATTATGGATTTTGATGTACCTTTAGGATTTTTCGATGGATTTGTTTTTGATTCTAATGATAAAGAGCACGATAATGAAATAGATATCAAAAAAGGTGGTATCTTCATCATTGTTCAAAGTATAAGAACATTATCACTAGAACATAAACTTATGAGATCAAATACTTTAAAAAGAATTCAAGAGTTAGAAAGATTAGGAGAATTCGATGAAGAATTTGCATCAGAGATTACACAAGCCTTTAATTTCTTATTAACAATTAAATTAAAATCTAACTTAGAAAAATTAGATAGTGGACAGAAAATTGATAACTACATCAATCCAGATAATCTTACAACAATGGAAAAGGATCTATTAAAAGATAGTTTTAAGATTGTTAATAAATTAAAGAAAAAAATTAGAACATCATTATAAGTTGAATTATGTTTAGATCAGTAAAAAAACTATTTTAATAAAAAAAATCTAAAAGATGAAAAATATTCTTATCTTTTTGATGAACCCACTACAGATGAATTTGTATGTTTTGACTGTGAAACAACAGGGTTAAGTGTTGAAAATGACGATATTATCTCAATAGGTGCAGTTATAATAAAAAACAATACAATAATTGCAAGTAAAAAGTTTGTTAAGTTTGTTAAACCAAAAACTAAAATTCAAAGTGAAGCTATAAAAGTTCATCATATTAGAGAGATGGATTTAGAAGAAGCAGAAGATATTGATGGAGTAATTGAAGAGTTCTTGGAGTTTATAGGTAACAGAAGACTAGTAGGATACTTTTTAGAGTTTGATATTGCTATGATAAATAAATATTTAAAACCAAAACTTGGTATCAAACTTCCTAATAAAGCATATGAAGTATCTGCAATTTATCATGACTATAAAATTGAAAAAATCCCACAAAGTAATATTGACTTAAGATTCGATGCGATTATGCACGACTTACAAATTCCTACTATGGGAAAACATGACGCATACAACGATGCACTTATGACTTCTATGATGTTTATAAAACTAAAAAAATCAACCAAAAGTTAAAATCTAAAATTGACATACAAATGACATATCTTTTCGTTATAATATATTCAAATTTTGAATATAAAGGCGAAAGATATGTTAGTATTAGTACTTAATGCAGGTAGCTCTTCTTTAAAATACCAATTAATGAACCCTGAAACAGCAGAAATTAAAGCAACAGGGCTTTGTGAAAGAATTGGAATTGATGGTAGATTAGTTCATGAAGCACATGAACATAAAATTAAAAAAGATTTAAATATGCCCACTCACAAAGAAGCTATTGAAATTGTATTAGACTTTTTAACAACTGGAGAAGATAAAGTTATTGATTCAATTGAAGAAATCAAGGCTATTGGACATAGAGTTGTTCACGGTGGAGAATATTTCAATGAATCAGTAGTTATTGATGAAGATGTTATTTCAAAAATTGAATCACTTATTCCACTTGCACCTTTGCATAATCCAGCACATATAGTGGGGGGGATTAAGATTTGTAGAGAACTAATGCCAAATACTCCAAATGTAGCTGTGTTTGATACTGCATTTCACCAAACAATGCCTGCTTCAAACTATATGTATGCAGTACCATATGAAGATTATAAGGAACATGGGGGGGTAAGAAAATATGGTTTTCATGGAACATCACATTATTATGTTTCAAATGAAGCTATAAAAATGTTATCTAAAGATGACTCAAAAGTTATCGTATGTCATTTAGGAAATGGTTCTTCTATGTGTGCAGTAAGAGATGGGAAATCAATTGATACGTCAATGGGGGGGCTTAGTCCTCTAGAAGGATTAGTAATGGGTACAAGATCTGGAGATTTAGACCCTGCTGTAATTTCATATTTAATGGAAAGAAAAAAATATGAATGCAAATGAGATGACTAACTATTTAAATAAAAAATCTGGACTTCTTGGTGTATCAGGAGTTTCATCAGACTTAAGAGAAGTTATTGAAGCTTGTGAACAAGGAGATAAAAGAGCAGAAACAGCAATTGATATGAAATGTAATAGAATCAAAAAATATATCTGTTCATATGCAGGAGTATTAGAAGGTGTTGATGCAATCTGCTTTACAGCTGGTATTGGAGAGAATGCTGACCTTATTAGAGAAAAAGTTTGTTCAGGATTAGAATTTATGGGTATAGAAATTGATGAAAATAAAAATAAAACTAGATCAGATAATGCAAGAGAAATTAATAAAGAATCATCAAAAACAAAAATTTATGTAATCCCGACAAATGAAGAATATGTGATAGCTCACGACACTTATGAGTTAGTAAAAGCTTAGTGCTTTTACTAACCACTTTTTGGTAACTTCTGAATTATTCTACAATATTTATACCTACACTTTTTCTATGTACAACTTTTATACATTTAATATATTATTTGTATAAATTTTTTTTTGAAATGCTATGCTAATGCTATTTTAATGCTACGTTTGAATATTATAATTTATTGACTTAACAATAAAGGAAGCTTGAATGGGTTTAATAGAAAATATTAAAGAAAATGCTAAAAAACAACTAAGAACAGTTGTTCTTCCAGAATCTGAAGACGAAAGAGTATTAAAAGCTGCTCAAATGGTTTTAGAAGAAAAAACTGCAAATGTAGTTTTAATTGGAAATGAAGAGACAATCAATGCAGATGCGGCTGCTTGTGGTGCTAATTTAGAAGGTGCGACAATCATTGACCCTAAAAAATTTGATGATATTGATAGATATGTTGATGAGTTAGTTGAACTTAGAAGTTCAAAAGGACTATCAAGAGAAGAAGCTACTGAAATCATGACTACAGAGCCAAGATTTTTTTGGTTGTATGATGGTAAGACTTGGTGATGCTCATGGCTTAGTTGCTGGTTCTAACTCTCCTACTGCTGATGTTTTAAGAGCTGCTATCCAAGTAATCAAAACAGCACCTGGTATTAAAACTGTATCATCTGCATTTATTATGGAAACAGCTGATGGTAAATTTGGAGATAATGGATTAATTCTATTTGCTGACTGTGCTGTATTACCAGACCCATCTTCTGAACAATTAGCTGATATTGCTGCATCTACTGCTGCAACTGCATCTTCTGTTGTAGGATTAGAGCCAAGAGTTGCTATGTTATCATTCTCAACAATGGGTTCTGCATCACATCCATTAGTATCTAAAGTACAAGATGCTGTACAAATTTTAAAAGACAGAAATGTTGATTTTGCATTTGATGGGGGGGAAATGCAAGCAGATGCTGCTATTATTGAAGCAATTGGAGCTAAGAAAGCACCAGATTCTGATGTAGCTGGAAAAGCAAATATTTTAGTATTCCCAGATTTACAATCAGGAAATATTGGATATAAATTAGTACAAAGATTTGCAGGAGCTGATGCTCACGGACCAGTTGTACAAGGTTTAGCTAAACCAGTAAATGACCTATCAAGAGGTTGTTCAGTAGAAGATATTGCAAACTTAGTAGCTATTACAGCAACTCAAGCTTAAGAAAAAAAAGTAAATTTAAAGAAAAAGGGAAAAGATATATGTTAGTATTTATTTTAAACGCAGGAAGTTCATCATTAAAGTATCAATTAATGAATCCAGTAAATAAGGAAACTTTAGCAGTTGGTATTTGTGAAAGAATTGGAATTGATGGAGTTTTAAAACACGAATTTGGTGATGACCAAAAAATCAAAATTGAAACTGCTATGCCAACTCATAAAGAAGCAATTGAATTAGTTCTTAAAACTTTAACTGATGGTGAAGGAAAAGTTATTAATTCTATTGATGATATTGAAGCAATCGGTCACAGAGCAGTACACGGTGGAGAAGAATTCGCTGGTTCTGTTATGGTAACTGACAAAGTAATTAATAAAATGAAAGAGCTTATTCCTTTAGCTCCATTACACAATCCTGCAAATATCATGGGTATGGAAATCTGTCAAGATTTAATGCCAGGTAAACCAAATGTAGCTGTATTTGATACTGCTTTCCACCAAACTATGCCAGACTATGCATATATGTATCCATTACCATATGAGCAATACACTAAAAACGGTGTTAGAAAATATGGTTTCCACGGAACTTCTCACTTCTTTGTATCAAATGAAGCAGTTAAAATGTTAGATAAAAAAACATAACACTAGAGTTATCGTATGTCACTTAGGAAATGGTTCTTCTGTTTCAGCTGTATTTGATGGTAAATGTATTGATACTTCTATGGGTCTTACTCCAGTTCAAGGTCTAATGATGGGAACTAGATCTGGTGATATTGGTGCTGGTGCAATCCAATACATGATGGAAACTGAAGGTTGGAACATCAAAGAGATGTTAGATACATTAAATAAAAAATCAGGTATCGTTGGTATCTCTGGTAAATCTTCTGACTTAAGGGAAGTTCTTGAGGGTATGGAAGATGGTGATGAAAGATGTAGATTAGCAGTTGATATGATTGCTTATATTATCAAAAAATATGTTGGTTCATATGCTGCTGCACTTGATGGTGTTGATGCATTATGTTTCACAGGTGGTATCGGTGAAAATGCTGCACTTATTAGAGAAAAAGTTTGTGCTGGTCTTGACTATATGGGACTTAATATTGACCCTGTTAAAAACAACAAAAGATCTGGTGAAGCTAGAGATATCTCTACAAATGGATCAAATGGTAGAATCTTCGTTATTCCTACAAATGAGGAATACGTTATCGCAAATGATACTTATAAAATCGTTAAGGGTATTGAGTAAGAATTACTCTTTATCTTATCTAGGGAAAAGACAAAAAGGCAAGGCAGTGAAAACCTTGCCTTTTTTTATTTATTTCTTGTTCCTGAGCCTCTTCTGTAATCACTTGTAATTTTTCTATTTGGATTTCTTTTTGGCTTACTACTTTTTCTATTTTCTATAAAATCTTCTATCTCTTTTTTGAAATCTTTTTTTTCAGAATTTTTACTCTTTTTATTATCAGTTTTTATTCTATTTTTATTTGGAGTTTTTGACTTCTGATTATTTTGATTTTTCTTATCTCTTGAATTACTATTTTTAGTAGGTTTTTTAATCTTTTTTTTAATGTAGGAACAGTAAACCCTTCTATATCTTTAACTTCAATATTTGTTTTAGTAAGTTTTTCAATATCTTCTAAATATTCAGCTTCTTCATCACAAACTAAAGATATAGCTTCGCCAACATTTCCTGCTCTTCCTGTTCGTCCAATTCTATGAACATAATCTTCAGGTATGTTTGGCAATTCATAGTTTACCACATGAGGTAACAGTTCAATATCTAATCCCCCCCTTGCAGCTATATCAGTAGCAACTAGTACTCTAATTTTTTTTGATTTAAAATCTTTTAGTGCAGTTGTTCTAGCTCCTTGAGACTTATTTCCATGAATTGCTAATGAAGGTATATTGTTTTTATTTAGAGATTCACTTAAACGATTTGCTCCATGTTTTGTTCTTGTAAAAACTAATACTTGATTCCACTCTCCTGTATGTATTAGAAAAGATAAAAGATTTTTCTTTTTATCTTTTTTCACATAATGAACAACTTGCGAAACCTGTTTGGATAAAGAGTTTGTTCTTGCAACTTCTATTAATTTTGGATTATTTAATAAAGATTGTGAAAGTTTTTTTTATATCGTCTGAAAAAGTTGCAGAGAAAAGCAAAGTTTGTCTATGTTTAGGGATATGTGCCATAACTTTTTTTTATGTCATGAATAAATCCCATATCAAGCATTCTATCTGCTTCATCTAATACCAAAAATTCAACTCTTGATAAATCAATTGTTTTTTGAGTAACATGGTCTAATAACCTTCCAGGAGTTGCAATAACTATATCCACACCTTTTCGTAGAGCAGCCTTTTGAGGATTGATTCCAACACCTCCGAAAACTACTGTAGATTTAAGAGGAAGAAATTTACTATAAGCTTGAATATTTTCAGCTACTTGAATAGCAAGTTCTCTTGTAGGAGTTAAAATCAAAGCTTTTACATATGCTTTAGTATCTTTTCTTATGTGTTTTTTTTACTCATTATTTCTAATAAAGGAAGAGTGAATCCTGCTGTTTTACCAGTACCTGTTTGTGCAGCAGCTAATACATCATGATGTTCCAAAATAATTGGAATTGATTCTTGCTGAATTGGTGTTGGGGGGGTTGAATAACCTTGTTCTTTTATTGCTTTTAAAATATTAGGATTTAATCCTAATTGTGAAAATGACATTAATTACCTTTTTGGTTAATAAAGAAAACTATGATATATAATTTAGATATAAAATGCAGATAACGTAGATTTATTTAATTTTTGCGAAGTATATCACAATTATAAAAAAAAGGTAAAGTTTAGATGACTTTACCTCTATTAAGACTTAATAAGCTTTAAGTCCACCCTGAAAGTGTACTGCAAATTGAGAAGCAGCCTCTTCCATGATTTTGTCTAAAAACTTTTCAAATTTATCTTGTTTTTTTCCAAGATGGTTTTTCTACTTTTGCAAGTTTTTCAATCTCTGCTTTTGCAAAAGATAGTGTTGCTACCTCATCTACAAGACCAACTTTTTTAGCTTGTGAAGATGTAAAGATATGAGCATCTGCAAATTCTGTATGTTCTTCAACTTTTATTTTCTTGCTTTTGCTACATGTCCTACAAACATAGCATAAGTATCTTTTATCACTTTATTTAACTCTTCTTTTTCATAAGAGTTCCACTCTCTTGTAGGAGTTCCTGATTCTTTATACTTACCCATCTTTACTGTTTGTGTTTTAACACCTATTTTTTTCCATAAGTTCTTCTAAATTTGTACCTTGAAAAATAACTCCAATAGAACCCACCATTGAACCTGGATTTGCAATGATTTTATCAGCCCATATAGAAGCATAATAACTTCCACTAGCCATAACTCCACTTGCGTATGCTACAACTGGTTTAATCTCAGATAACTCTTTAATAGCAAATGCTAATTCTACAGAAGGAGCTACAGCACCACCTGGAGAGTTTACTACTAAAAGAACACCTTTGATATTTTCATTTGTTTTTGCATCATTTATTTGACTCATTGTTTTTTCAATATTTAAAATAGGTCCAACTAATTCAATTTTTTGTAAGTTAGCAGATTCATAACCTTCTTTACTTGTAGCTTCATTAGAACCAGAAACTACAAAATAGATAATAGTTAAAAATACAATTGTTTTAAAATATTTTGTTATAAAATCTAAAACTGCAATAATTGGATAAAACAGTTTTTTTTAATCAATTCAAGCATCTTTTCCTCCTATAATAGTTTTTTTCAACAAATTTAGTATGTAGTATTACATTCATACATAAATCACTCTCATCTTTAACTTCATTAGGTAAAAGCAAAGAGATAATATCCGCATCTTTATCTTTTTGAAGTTGCCCTTTATTTAATCCTAAGGCATCACTTCCATTTTTTTGTAGCTGCACTTATTAAGATATTAGATAGTTCTAATAAGTTTATACCTTCATGTACCATTAGTGCATTTCTTAACTCATCAAACATTGAAAGAGAATTATTCGAACTTAATCCATCTGTTCCAATAGAAAAGGAGATATCTTTATCAATAAGCTTTTTGATATTAAGTTTACTGTTATTTAACAGTCTATTTGATGTAGGACAATGATTAACAATCGCGCCTAACTCTTTTATCTTCTCTAAGTCATTATTGCTTGCTTCAACACAATGAGTAAAAGATAAAGGTTTAGTCTCTTTAAATTGAGTTAAAAACTCCATTGGTTTTGTTACAGCTTTTTCTTGACCTAAAAAGTTTTTGAAAAAATCTAAAAATCCACCTTCATCTTTATGTAACCACTCAAACTCTTCAGGAGACTCTAAAAAGTGTGAACTTACACTTAAATTTTCACTCTTTGCAACTCTTAATGTCTCTCTTAATAAAAAAAGGATGAACAGAATATGGTGAATGTATTGCAATTGCAGGAATAAAATTTTCACTTATATTTTTCTTCGCATTTTCTAATCTTGCTTTAAAATCAGAGAATAGAGTATCAACCATATCTGGTTTACTTCCTATAACTTCACTAAAAAAAACAGTATTCATAGGAGTTTTTAAACAAGCTTCCATATCAAAACCATATGAAGATATAGCCCCCCCTATTGTTGTTGTTCCAGTTTTCTTCATCTTAGACAACTTTTGAGTTATAAGCTTTGTTGTTGCTTTTTCAACAAGTTCATCTCTTGAAGCTATAACTGAGTTTAGCCAAGCCATGAAGTTACCATATTTTAAAGTTGTAGTATTTGAAGAGAATTCTAAATGAACATGTGAATTAATAAGCCCTGGCATTAATACAGAGTTTTCACCTAAATTTTCTATTTCAACATCAGGATATTTTTCTTGAATAAAATCTTTTGTTGCAACTTCAATAATCTGTTTATCAAAAACAACAGCACCATCTTTTATGATAGTACTGTTGGCATCACAAGTAATTATCCAAGATGCACTTAATATTTTCATTTTAATATTTTAGTTTTGAGCTTTTGCTTGAGCTTCTTGTTGTGCTTTTACTTCAGAAATAATTTGTGTTAAAGCCATTAATCCCATGTGGTATCCAAATGGACCAAATCCAGAGATTACACCTGTTGATGAACTTGCAGTAATTGATTTTTGTCTAAACTCTTCTCTTTTATAAATATTTGAAATATGAACTTCTACTGTAGGTAAATTAACTGCACTTAATGCATCTTTGATTGCAATTGATGTATGTGTATATGCTGCTGGGTTAATTAAAATACCATCTACTGTACCTAAAGATTCTTGGATTCTATCTACAATTTCACCCTCTAAATTAGATTGAAAAAAAACTCTAATTCAACACCGTTTTGTTCGGCACTTGCTTTCATTTGTTCATGAATTTGATCTAATGTCATTGGACCATAAACATGTTGTTCTCTAATACCTAACATATTTAGATTTGGACCTTGAATAACTGCTATTTTCATATTATATTTTCCTTTTATAAATTTTGGGTAAGATTATATTCTAATTTTAGTTAAAGTATGTAAAGAAGAACTCTTTGTTCTCTTTAGAGTTTCTCAAAGAGAGTAAACACAAGTTTTCACGTAAAAAGAGTTTTTTAAAAATAGTCCCTTCTTTCATGGGATATTAAAAAGGAATAAATTATGAAAAACTATATACTTCTAGATGAAAATGCAATTTATTACGAGTGTGGTTTTTCTTGTGATAATGTTGTTTTTCTAAACTTAGGAAGTTATAAATATTTTATCACAGATGCAAGATATACAGTAGAAGCAAAAGAGTATGCAAAAGATTGCAAAGTTATTGAAAGTAGTGACTTTATAAAAGATGTGCAAAAAAAATATTAAAAAAAAGCTCAAATAAAAAAAGATTATATTTGATCCAAATGATTTCAAGCTAGCTTTTTATCAAAAATTAACTTCTAATCTAAAAATCAAATTTGAACCTAAAGAGAATTTCTCAAAATTAAAAAGAATCATTAAAACAGATGAAGAGATAAAACTTTTAAAAAAAAGCCTCTAAAATTGGTAAAAAAAGGATTCAAAGAACTTGCACGATATATTAGAAAAAAATGGTTTTAAACAGACAGAAAACTTTTTACACTTTAAAGCAATTGAAAAGATGAGCCAGAGTGGTAAATACGATTTAAGTTTTGATCCTATTGTAGCAATTAATGCAAATGCTGCAAAACCTCATGCTTTGCCTACTAATAAAAAGCTAAAACTACATGATTTAATTTTAGTCGATGCAGGAGTAAAATATCAAAGATATTGTTCAGATAGAACTTGTACTGCAAATGCTAATTTTGAGAAGTTTAACTTTAAAAGAGAACAAAAATTCAAAAATAAAAAATACCAAAAGATTTATGATATTGTTTTAAAAGCTCAGCTAAATGCAATAAGTAACGCTAGAGTTGGGATGAAAGCAAGTGAAATTGATAAATTAACTAGGGATATTATTACTAAAGCAGGTTATGCAGAATATTTTGTTCATAGTACAGGTCATGGTGTAGGACTTGATATTCATGAATTTCCTAATATAAACTCAAAATCAGACATCATTATTGAAGATAATATGGTCTTTACTATAGAACCAGGGATATATCTTCCAAATGAATTTGGAATTAGAATAGAAGACTCTGTTGTAATGAAAAATGGAAGAGCTCAAATACTATAAAATTAAAAAAAATAAGACCTTACTAATTTTATAAGGTTTTATTTTTTAGGAGAAATATGAAAAAAAACTTTAAATAATGAATTAACACTTTTTTTATACTAACAATTTTCCTAAGTCTTTTAACTCTCAATCAAACAAAAAAAATACTTTGTAACTATTGGTATTGGGGGGGGAAATGTAGGAGATGTAAAAAAAACTTTTGATAAACTTTTCTTATGTTTAAAAAAATGACAAAAGATTTTCACTAATTAAAACAAGTCCCTTACTTCTTAACCCTCCATTTGGATTTTTGGAACAAGATTACTTTTTAAATGGTATAATTACGCTTAAAACTAATCTTGCTCCTAATGAATTTCTTAAAAACATGCAAAGATTAGAAAAAAAGATATGGAAGAAAGCGATCCTTTCAAGATGCGCCTAGAACCTTAGATATAGATATAATCTTTTTTTTGATAATAAAAAAATTAATACTAAAAAACTTATTATCCCTCACAAAGATTGGGCAAATAGAGAGTCTGTGATTATTCCTTTAAAACATATATATAAAAAAACAACTTTAAAAAGGTTAAAAATGAATAAAAAGAGAGTAGTTGTTGGAATGTCAGGTGGTGTTGATTCATCTGTTACTGCTTTACTATTAAAACAACAAGGATATGATGTAGTAGGTTTATTCATGCGTAATTGGGAGTATGGAATCAAAGGAAGCCAATGCCCTAATCGTATTGAGTTTGAAGATGCAAAAAAAGTAGGTAAATTAATAGGAATTGAAGTAAAAGGTAAAGACTTTGTAGAAGAATACAGAACTAAAGTATTTGATGTATTTTTAGAAGGTTTAAAAAAAAGGACTTACTCCTAATCCAGATATTTTATGTAACAGAGAAATAAAATTTAATGTATTTTTAAATGAAGCTAAAAAAATGGGTGCAGACATGATTGCAACTGGTCATTATGCTAAAATTGCTAAATATAAAGACCATTATGTATTAGATACACCAAAAGATAGTTCAAAAGACCAAAGTTACTTTTTACATGCCTTATCAAGTGAACAACTAAGTCATGCAATGTTTCCACTTGGAGATTTAACTAAAACAGAAGTTAGAGAAATAGCAAGAGAACATAACCTTCCAGTTAGTGATAAAAAAGACAGCACAGGTATTTGCTTTATTGGTAATCAGCGATTTGATGATTTTATTACACAACATTTAAAAGCAATTCCAGGTGATATGATAGATGAGAATGGAAAAGTTTTAGGAAAACATAAAGGTCTTATTTGTTACACACTAGGTCAAAGAAAAGGTATTGGTCTTGGTGGGATTAAAGGAAATGAAGGTGAAAATAATACTCACAAATCATGGTATGCTGCTAAAAAAAGATGTAGAAAACAACACTTTAACAGTTGTACAAGATACAAATCATCCTTTACTTATGAGTGAACACACGGAAGCTAGTCATATGCATTGGGTACTTGAAGTTGCACCAAAAGTTGGCGATAAATTAATGGCACAAGTAAGATATAGACAACAAAAACAAGCCTGTACAGTAGTAGAAGTAGATGAGAATAAAGTTTTAGTTAAATTTGATAAACCTCAAAGAGCTGTAACTTTAGGACAGAGTCTTGTTTTATATGATGGACAATACTGTCTTGGTGGTGGATTTATAAGTGATTATAAGTAATATGTTATAATCCCGCTTTATACTAATTAAAAAAAATAAACTTAAAAAAAATCATCTAAAAATTAGAGATTAAATACGGAAGAAAGCGATCCTTTCAAGATACGCCTAAAACTCTGGATATAGATATAATATTTATTGGGCAAATAGAGAGTCTGTGATTATTCCTTTAAAAAGGATATAAATTATGAAAAAGAAAGTTATGGTAGGTATGAGTGGAGGAATCGATTCATCAGTTACTGCTTATATGTTAAAAGAAGAAGGTTATGAAGTAGAAGGTGTATATCTAAAACTTCATGACAGAACTGATGGTTATCACGAAACAAACTTAGATTTTATTAGTAAAGTTGCTAAATTTCTTGGTATTAAATATTATATATTAGATAAAACTGATACCTTTGGTGAAGAAGTTTATGATTACTTTGTGAACTCATATATTGATGGAACAACACCAAATCCATGTGTAAAATGTAATAGACAGATTAAATTTGGAGCTATGCTTGATTTTGCAAAAGAGCATGGTGCAGATTATTTAGCTACAGGACACTATGCAAAAACTGATGGCAAGTTTTTCTATGAAGCTGATGATAAGTCAAAAGATCAAAGTTACTTTTTATCTCAAGTAGATAAAGAAGCACTTCCTTATATGATGTTTCCAATGAGTACATATAAAAAAAGAAGATATTGTTAAATTTGGTGCATCACTTGGAGATGTATATAAACAAATTACTGAAAAGAACGAATCTCAAGAGATCTGTTTTGTAGATACTGTTTATACTGATGTAATCAAAAAGCATGCAGATATTGATATTCCAGGAAAAGTATTAGATGAAAAAGGTAAGGTAATTGGTGAACATAAAGGTTACATGCACTATACCATTGGTAAAAGAAGAGGATTTACAGTTTATGGAGCTCATGAACCTCATTTTGTAACAAAAATCAATCCTAAAGATAACACCATCGTTGTTGGTAAAAAAAGCTGCTTTAGAGATAAATGAAGTAGAAGTTAACAATTTAAATATGTACATTGAGGATAAAGAATTCACATGTACAGTTAAATTAAGATATAGAGCTATTTCTACCCCCCCTTGTAAAGTTAGAATTGAAGGTGAAAAAGCATATATCAATTTAGATCAAGCTGCATTTGGTGTTGCAGATGGACAACTTGCAGTATTTTATGAAAATGAAAAAGTGTTAGGTAGTGGTTGGATCCAAGAAACTGAATAAGCTCTCATAAACTAGGAACTCTTCCTAGTTTATAAAATACTATTTTTATATATTTTTCTCTTCTTATAAAAATTTTATTAGTAAAACAAATAATTAAATTAATATCTATTAAGTAGTTTTTAGATAAAATCGCTTTAACACATACAATCACACAAGGAAAATCTAATGTCAAAATTTAAGCTTTTTAGTGGTACTGCGAACCCTGAATTTGCTAAAAAAAGTTGGTCAATATTTAAGCATGGAAGTTGGCGGGGGGGCTACTATTAAAAAAATTTAGTGATGGAGAAATATCTGTTCAAGTTCACGAAAGTGTTAGGGGGGGACAAGATGTATTTATTGTTCAACCTACATGTGCACCAACAAATGATCACTTAATGGAATTATTAATCATGATTGATGCTCTTAAAAGATCTAGTGCAAGATCTATTTCTGCAGTAATTCCTTACTATGGATATGCTAGACAAGATAGAAAAGCTGCTCCTAGAGTTCCAATTACAGCTAAATTAGTTGCTGATATGCTAGAAACTGCTGGTATTGATAGAATGATTACTATTGATTTACACGCTGCTCAAATTCAAGGTTTCTTTGATATTCCAGTTGATAACTTATATGGTTCTGTTTTATTTGTAGATTACTTAAAATCAAAAAAAATTTACCTAATCCTATTATTGCATCTCCAGATATTGGTGGAGTTGCACGTGCAAGAAGTTATGCAGATAAATTAGGATACAATTTAGTTATTGTAGATAAAAAAAAGAGAAAAAGCTAATGAATCTGAAGTTATGAATATTATTGGTGACGTTGAAGGTAAAGATGTAATTTTAGTAGATGATATGGTTGATACAGCTGGAACTTTAGTTAAAGCAGCAGAGGTATTAAAGAAAAGAGGAGCTACTTCTGTTATGGCCTGTACAACTCATGGTGTACTATCTGGACCTGCATTTGACAGAATTAATAGTGGAACACTTGACGAATTAGTTATTTCTGATACAATACCAATGAAAGGTAGCAGTGATAAAATAACTGTATTATCTGCTTCTAGAATCATTGGTGAGACTATTAGAAGAATAACAAATAACGAATCTGTTAACTCTATTTTTAAAGATTAATTTTTTTTAATAAATAAAAATTTAATTTGTTATTTGTTAAAATAGCTTGAAACACACAAAAACACAAGGGAAAGAAATGAAAAAAATTTTATTATCAACTGCACTATGTGCATCGATGATGTTCGCGGCAAATAGCGATTATAAGTACGAAATCACTCCGATGATTGGTGGTACTTACACTGAAGGAAACTTAAACTTAGAGAGAAACTATGCAAATGGTGGTTTAAGCTTAGGTTTTAACTTAGATGATTCTATGTTTGATCAAGTTGAAATAGGTTTATTAAGAAGCCTAGAAGATGTAGATTACAAAGATAATCCAAACCCAAATAAAGATACAGGTATCACAAGAGTTTTCACAAACTTAATCAAAGATTACCCGCTTACTGATTCAACTTCTTTATATGGATTAGTTGGTGTGGGTGTTGAAATCTTCGATAACGAATTATTTGACAATGAAAATGGATTATTTGGTAACTACGGTGTTGGTATCAAATATAAAATTTCTGAAGCAATGTCTTTAAAAGCTGATGTTAGACATTTGATTGAAACTGACCATGGTGATAACAACTTATTATATACTGTTGGTTTAGCAATTCCATTTGGTAAAAAAAAGCTGCACCTGCTCCAATGGTTAAAGAACCTATACCAGTTATTGTTCCTGTAGATGTTGTACAACCAAAAGATAGTGATGGTGACGGTGTTATTGATGCAAATGACAAATGTCCAGATACTCCAAAAGGTGATATCGTTGATGAAAACGGTTGTTCTTTAAAAGTTAACTTAAATATTAACTTCCAAACAGATTCAGCTGTAATTAACAACTCTTACTCTTCAAAAATTAAAAAGTTTGCAGACTTCATGAACGCATTCCCATCAGTTAAAGGTAAAATCTCAGCACATACTGACTCAGTAGGTTCTGATGCATATAACCAAAAATTATCTGAAAGAAGAGCTGCTTCAACTGTTAAAGCTTTAGAAGCTTACGGTGTTGATGCATCAAGATTAAATGCTGTTGGATACGGTGAAATGAATCCAAAAGCATCAAATGAAACTGCTGAAGGTAGAGCAGAAAACAGAAGAGTTGAAGGTTCTATCTCTAGATAATTCAACTTTTATTAGTAGATTTTAGGCAATTTGCCTAAAACCTACTTTTTTTTATTATTAAACACTTTCAAATATACTTAACTCAAAACTTACATTTTTTTTAGATATAATCGCGAATAAATATAAAATCAATAGGAAAAACATTGCAAGAAAATATTAGAAATTTTAGTATTATTGCTCATATTGACCACGGAAAGTCTACTCTTGCAGATAGAATTATCCAAGAATGTGGTTCTGTAGCAGATAGAGATATGTCTGCACAAGTAATGGATACAATGGATATTGAAAAAGAGCGTGGGATTACAATCAAAGCTCAAAGTGTAAGACTTGACTATGTTAAAGATGGACAAAATTATGTTTTAAATCTTATTGACACTCCAGGTCACGTTGACTTCTCATATGAAGTAAGTAGATCATTAGCATCATCAGAAGGCGCTTTACTTATTGTAGATTCAACACAAGGTGTTGAAGCACAAACTATTGCCAATGTATATATTGCAATGGACAATGACTTAGAACTTTTACCAGTTGTAAATAAAATTGATTTACCATCTGCAGATCCAGATAGAGTACTTGAAGAAGTTGAAGAAGCTATTGGATTAGATTGTACTGAGAATAATCTAATCTCAGCAAAAACTGGTCTTGGTGTAAAAGATTTAATTGATTCAATTGTTGATAGAGTACCTGCGCCACAAGGTGATGAAAATGCTCCAACAAAAGCCCTTATCTATGATTCATGGTTTGACAACTATCTTGGAGCTCTTGCCCTTGTTAGAGTTTATGAAGGAAGTATAAAAAAAAGGTCAAATGTTGAAAATGATGAATACAAAAGTTGAACATCCTGTTCTTAACTTAATGTATCCACATCCATTAAAAAGACAAAATACTAATGAAATTAAAACTGGTGAAATTGGTATTGTTGTACTAGGACTTAAAACACTTGATGGTATTGCTGTTGGCGATACAATGACAGATGCAAAAGAGCCTACAAAAATTGCAATTGATGGATTTGAGCCTGCAAAACCATTTGTATTTGCTGGACTATACCCAATTGAAACTGATAAATTTGAAGATTTAAGAGAAGCTCTAATTAAACTTCAATTAAATGATTCATCAATCTCTTTTGAGCCTGAATCTTCTGCTGCACTTGGTTCTGGATTTAGAACAGGTTTCTTAGGAATGCTTCATATGGAAGTTATCAAAGAGAGACTTGAAAGAGAGTTTAACCTAGATTTAATTGCCACTGCACCAACAGTTGTATACGAAGTTCTTAAAAAAAGATGGAGAGAGAATCAATATTCAAAATCCTTCTGAACTACCTGAACCAAACTATATTGAAACAATTTTTGAACCATATGTAAAAGCTACAATTTTAGTACCTGATGAATTCTTAGGAAATGTAATCAAGTTGCTAAATGATAAAAGAGGAATCCAATTAAAAATGGATTATATTGGAGCTAGAGTTTTACTAGAATACGATATTCCTATGAATGAAATTGTAATGGACTTTTACGATAAACTAAAATCAACTACAAAAGGTTATGCATCATTTGATTATGAACCAGTTGGATTTAGACCAGGTGTATTACAAAAACTTGATATCAAAGTTGCCGGAGATGTAGTTGATGCCTTATCAATCATCGTTCCAGAAAATAAAGCACTTACAAAAGGTAGAGAGTTTATCAAAGCTTTAAAAGAGATGATACCAAGACAACTTTTTGAAGTTGCCATTCAGGCAAGTATTGGTTCAACAATTATAGCAAGAGAAACTGTAAAATCAACAGGTAAAAACGTAACAGCAAAATGTTATGGTGGGGGGGATATTACTAGAAAAAGAAAGCTTTTAGAGAAACAAAAAGCTGGTAAGAAAAGAATGAAAGCTATTGGAAAAGTAAATGTACCGCAAGAAGCTTTCATGGCAGTGTTGAAGATATAATCTTCAACACCTTTTCTTTTTTATAATACTTTCTCTTTAATAAAAAGTATTATAAATTAGAATCAAAAAGTAAATGAACTTTATCATCCCAATTAAATGAATTTAATTTCCAATTTCTGCATTTAAAGATATTTAAAATACGAAGCTAAGTAAAAGAATAAGTTTATTTATTATATAATAATTTCCATTATGAAATGTTTATCTTGTGAGAACCTATCTTTCCAAATCATATGCAAATATTGTCAAAACAATTTACTAACTCCCTCCTTTCATAAAAGAGAATTAGAAAAAGAGTTTTTCAACTACTCATTTTATTCATTCTCAGAAATAGAAGAACTTATCACTTCAAAATACTATTTTCATGGTGATAGTGTTTTTAATATCTTAGCAAAGCTCTCTTTTAAAAAATTCGCACAAAGTTTTGATTATGATGAAATAGTTTATTCAGTAGGTATTGATGAACATACACGACATGAATTTTCACAAACAGCTATACTCTCTAAACATCTACAATCAAAATACATAAAACCTATATATAATCAATGCAAAGCTACAAATATAGTTAAATATGCAGGTCATGATTTAGAGTTTAGACAAAAAAACAGAAGAAAGTTTAAAACAAGTTTATCAAATAAAAAGATTATCTTAGTAGATGATTTGATTACAACTGGTACAACTATTCTTGAAGCAAAAAAAACTTTAGAGAAAAAAAACAATGAAGTTTTATTTTCTTTAACCCTTGCTGATGCAAAATTTTAATAAAAAACAATCTTTTATTTTAAAAACTATTAAAACTAACACATAACTTACACTTAGAATATATAATTCCCTTACATTTTAACAAGAAAGGAGTTAAATGAAGTTAGGAAAGAAAATCGCTTTATTAGCAATTCTAGGAGTAACATCTTTAGTTGCTGTAGAAGTTACTAATATCAATGTTTTAGTAGACAAGATCAATAACACTACTGATCAAGAAGTAAAAAGCCAACTACTAAAACAGTTAGATGACGAACTTGATGCAATGGATAAAAAAAGACCTTCCAAAAGCTCAAGAGATTATAAACGCGAAATTAAACCAGTCAAAAGTTCTTAAGAAATAAAAAAATACTAAGCTACAATGTAAATCATCCTATCCCCCCCTCCCTCCTGAAATAGGATGATTTACATTCTCCTTATTAAACTCAACTAAAAGTCAATGTTACTTTTGTTCCCTTTTCAAGTTCACTTTTTATATTGATATTTATATTTAAAATATCACATAATTGTTTTACAATATTTAGACCAATACCTAATCCACGATCATTTCTTTATAGTATCTTTGAAATACATTATTTATATTTTTAATTCCAATTCCTGTATCTTCTATAATAAGCTCTTTGTTTTCTATTGTGATATAAACACTACCTTTTTTTTCTTATTATATTTACAAGCATTTGTTAAGATATTATCTATTATTCGCTCTACTCCACTTCTATTGCTTTGAATTAGAACTTCTTGCATATTTTTTTTCAAAATTAATATTTGGATATATTTTTTTTGTAATATCTCTACTTTTTCATTAACTAAACTTTTTAATGATAGAGTTTCATCTTTTGATATTTTATTTGGTGTCATAAACTCTAAATTCTTGTATAAAGAAGATATGCTTTTAGCACTAAGTTCTATTCGTTCTATCTCTTCAAAGTCACCACGTTTTCTTAGAAGTTTTGAGTTTAAAAGAATAGATGTAGCTGGTGTATTTAAATCATGTATTAAATCTTTTAAAAAAATTCTCTAATAAATACAAAGCTTCTTTCATAGGTCTTAAAGAGTAGATAGCAAATCCAATAGAGAGAAAAAGTAAAAGAAAAAAACATAATAACACTAAAATTAAAAATTTTCATCAAAAATTCATTGTAGACTTTTTTATATTTTGTTTTATCATAAATTACTTTTAAAAGATATGGACCTGTTGATGGTATTTGAAAATATGCACAAAGTCCTCTTGGCAATGATATATTTTAAATAGTTTTTTTTGTTTATTATCTTCTACAATATCAATAGTAAACTTATCCCCCCCTTTAAAATCAAAAGTATAATCTTTCATCTGATAAAGAATATTTTGTTCAATATCTTTTATTTTATCTTCATGATACATATAAAGTACAATACTAGCAAAAATAACTAAAGGAATAAAGAAAAGATATACAGTCGTAAAAAATGACTTTTTCTCATAGTTTTTCAAGTTTGTATCCTATTCCTTTTGTATTGGTTATATTTAAATCTAATACTTTCTTTAGTTTACTAATTAAAACTCTAAGACCTGCTTCGCTTGGTTTATTCATATAATCAAAAAATGTAGACTTATCAACTGTTCTATTTACATTTCGTATTAGAAGCGCAAAAATCTCTTTTTCTACATTTCCTAAGGCTACTTCTTCATTGTTTTTAAGTACCCTATTCTCTAATAAATCAAAAATGATATCATTGTATTCTAAGACCGGATTTTTTTCTTTTTAAGGTAGCTTGTATTCGCGCTATTAACTCATCTATATCAAATGGTTTTTTTAATATAATCATCGCAACCACAATTAAAACCTTCAAGAACTGATTTTATATCTATAAGTGCTGTTATAAAAAAATGCAGGAGTATTATCATCTGCTTGACGTAAAAGCTTTAAAGCTTCCATTCCATCGATTAAAGGTACATTTATATCAAATAGATATAAATCATACTTATTTTCGTAAGTTGCATCCATCACTTCTTCACCATCTTCAACAAGTGTTACATCATAATTTTCTTCTTCTAAGACTTGAACCATTGTTTGAGCTAGAATGGTATCATCTTCAAGAAGTAGGATTTTTATTTTATCACTCATATAAATTTTTACTTCTTATTTATAATAGAGTCAGTATAAATCTGTTGTGGCATTTTTTTTGTTTTGCCTTAATTATTGCATCTGCTTCTTCTCTAGCTTTTCTATTTTTTTTCAGCTAATTTTACTTTTAGTTCTTCGATAAGCTTTTTTTTCTCTTGAGGTGTTAAAGCTTGATTTACTTTTCCAACTAAAGTATCAAGCTCTTTATTTTCTGAAAAAAACTGATATTGTAAAAAATATAGAAGATATTAGTAATAATTTAAAGATTTTCATTTTTTTATAATCTCCTCTAATGCTTCAATCTTATTTTTCACTTTTGTTAAAGGAAAAATTCTAAACTTTGTTAAATTACATCTATTTTTCTTTGCAATTTTATAATTAATTAGAAAAGATTTTTGTGCCGCATTTATATTTTTTTTGCAAAAATTGTAGGAGATTTACTCTCAATTAAAAAAAGCTGTGCTTTTGCACCTACTACATCTTTTTGTATAAAATAGCCTTTTTCAAACTCTTCAAAAATATAATTTGAAGCATGAATCATTACTTTTGTATGATTAGAACAATCATATGTAACAATAGGATTTTTCTTAATTTTCTTTACTGTTTCTTTCTCTTTTTTTTACCACATCAAGTTTTTTCTTAGGTGTATCTGGAGTTTTATTAAGCTGAGTACATCCCGTAAGAAAAATTATTAAAGCCATTATAAAATATGATTTTTTTTCAGATTAGGCATTCCTAAACTTCCTTTTATTTTTTTTATTATAAGTTGAAAGGATATAACACTCCTCATAAAAGAGTACTTAGAAAAAAAAACATATAAAATTCCTTTAACCCTAGCTGATGAAAAGTTTCAGTATAATGTCTACTTTCTTAAAGAATATTGCAAAGGAATATAAGTGATTGGAATTATTGATTACAATATGGGTAATCTAGCTAGCGTTTACAATGCTTGCCATCTATTAGATGCAAAAGCCTCATTTGTGAAAGATCCACAAGATTTAAATAAGTTTGATAGAATTATTCTTCCTGGTGTTGGTGCATTTGGTGATGCAATGAAGCACTTAAATGAAACAGGAATGAAAGAAGCTATTTACGAGTTTGCTAAAACAGGTAAACCTATGATTGGTATCTGTCTAGGAATGCAACTTTTATTTGAAAGCTCTGAAGAGTTTGGACAACATAAAGGTCTTGGACTTATAGATGGAAAAGTTGTTAAATTTGACAAATCAAAAATGCATGAAGATACAAAAATCCCTCATATGGGTTGGAATGTAATTAAAACTAATGATGATCATACATTATTTGAAGGATTAGAGAATCCTTATCTTTATTTTGTACACTCATATCATGCTTTAACAGATGAAAAAAAATATTATAGGAAAAACTGAATATGGATATGATTTTGTAAGTGCTGTACACAAAGAGAATATTTATGGATTTCAACCACATCCTGAGAAATCTCATGACAATGGTTTAAAAATCCTTAAAAATTTTATGAATATTAATTAATTTTATTGGGATTTATCAGATAATACTACCTGATTTCTCCCTTTATCTTTTGCACTATATAAAGCTTCATCTGAGTACTTATATAAAGTCTCTAAATTACCTAAATTATCAGCTGTTTGCACCAGTAACCCAGCTGAAATTGTAACATAGTTATTACATAGACTACTTGAGTGTTCTATTTTTAAATCTTCTACTGATTGAACTATCTCTTTTACAAACTCTAAAGACTCTTTAATATTAAGTCCTGAGAAAAGTATACTAAACTCTTCTCCTCCCATTCTGAAAGCATAATCACTAGCACGTAATGTATTTGAGCTTAATACATTTGCTATTCTTATAAGTACCTCATCACCTTTTGGATGACCATAAGTATCATTATAGTTTTTAAAGTAATCTACATCTAAAGAAACAATACTTAAAATAGAATTTTCTCTTTTTATTCTTCTTATCTCTTTTTCTACAATTTTATTAAAATATCTTCTGTTGTAAAGATTTGTCATATCATCATGAATTGCTAATTGTTCTAACATTTTTTTTACTTGTGATATCTTGTCTTATTGCAGTAAAATTTACTATTTCTCCATCTTTAAACACAGGAGTAATTGTCAAATTAGCCCAATATATTTCTCCTGATTTTTTACGATTTTTAATCTCTGAATTAAAAACCTTACCTTTTTTTTATCACATCCCACATTTTTTTATAAAAATTAATTGGAGTATCTTCATGTTTTAGTATTTTATGTGTCTCTCCTACAAGTTCATCTTTAGAATATCCTATAAATTCACAAAAAGCATGACTGGCATCTACAATTATTCCATTTTTATCAGTTACAGAAATCAAAACATTTTCATCAATTATTTCTAATAATTTATCTTTTTCAAATAATCTATCTTTTAAATTAGATTCAACAATTAAATTTTGAATATCATATAAAATTTCTGATAAGTCCATTGGTTTAATCACAAATTTACTTACTTTTAATTCAATTGCTTCTAGAAAAAAAATTCAATATCTGAAAAAGCTGTAGTGACAATAATAGGAATATTCCTATTATTAATCTGCCTGATCATCTCTAGCCCATTCATATTTGGCATCTGAATGTCAGTAATAATTATATCAGGGCTCACTTCATGATATAATTTTAAACCCTGTCACCATCAGATGCAATATAAACATTCTTCATATATTTTGTTAAAAAATATTCAACTTCTTCTCTAATTATTTTCTCATCTTCAACATATAATACAGTTATATTTTCTAATAGTTGTTTATTTATCTTACTCATTTTCTATTCTTTTAAACTTTATTTTTTATTATATAATAATTATTATTTATTACAAATTGATATCTCAATTACGAAGGTTACTCCATCATTTTCATTTTTTACAGATATATTACCATTCATATTATTTTCAATAATAGTTTTGGTCATATAAAGTCCAATACCTGTCCCTTTTGAATCAAGTTTTGTTGTAAAATATGGATCAAATATTTTTTTCAAGAATTTCTTCATCAATACCTTCTCCATTATTATAAATTTCTATTTTACAAATTTCATCTTCTATATATGTATTAATATTAACTTCTTTATATAAAATATCTTTTTCTAATAAGGCATCTTTTGCATTATTTAATATATTTAATAATGCTTGAGAGAATTCATTTGGATATCCAAAGAGTATAATTGGGTTTTTATGAAAGTTTCTATTTAAATTAATCTGATTATATACAAATGCTGCACTTACAAGCTCGATAACCTTTTCAATACTTTGTGTCAAATCAAACTCTTCTTTATGTTTATTAGGTTTAAAGAAACTTCTAAAATCATCAATTGTTTTAGACATATTTGATGTTAGCATAGTTGCTTTTTCAGTTGATTTAGCCATAAATTCATCATCTAACTCATCCATCTCATATGAAAATTTAATATTTTGAATTACTAAAGCTAAAGAGTTTAATGGTTGTCTCCATTGATGAGCAATATTTCCTATCATTTCACCCATAGAAGCTAATTTTGACTGTTGAATTAAAATCTGTTCTTGCTCTCTTTGTTTTGCAATTTCAGAATTAACTCTTTGTTCTAATGTTTCATTTAACTCTTTTTCTTCTTTAATTAATTTACTAATTTGAGAAGCCATATCATTAAATGATTTTTCTAATGCTCCTATTTCATCATCTGAGTGAACTTTAATTCTATAATCTAGTTCATTGTTTGCAAATTTTTGTGTTCCAATTAAAATATTTTCAATCTTTTTACTAATATAATTAGATAACCATAAAGCAATTATTATTATTAAAATAACCATTATGAAAGTCACAATTGTTAATTCATTTACTAATCTTTGAATAAATACTTCAATTTTCAACTCATTATCTTCGACTATCTCTTTCATATTCTCTGTTTGACTATCTAGGATTCTATTTACATTCTCTCTAGTTTTATTTGCAGCTGCGTGAAACTCATCAACATTAGCTCCAATTGTAACAAAACCAAATCCTCTTTTACTATTTGCATATTGTCCAGTATAATATGGAATTGAAGCTGCTGTTGTTAATTTCCAAACTTTACTCCAATAGATAATAAAAGACCCGTATCCACCATTTTGAGTCACTTGCATCCAACCTTGACATTGTGGAGCAAAATTCAGATATCTACAATCAAGTCCTAATTTACCATCTTTTAAAACTTGTTTTATATTCGGTTTCTTTGATAAAGTCTGTTCTTCAAATGTAGGATATTCATCTAAAAACTCATTTATATTTTTATTTGATTGATTATACTTTTCTGCAATATCTAACTAAGCCAAGGCATTGTTTGTTTCCCAGTATTTTTATCATATCCAACTATAAAATAATCTCTAGGGTGAGATATATTTCTTCCCTCTTTATCCCACATAAATGCATAGTTTCCAATACTTGCATCTGCAATATTTTGTTTTGTATCTGAACTTGTAGGGTTTGATGTATCTGTAAATTGCATTACATGTTCATGATCTAATGCTAAAGAGAGATATCCTATTTTTTGATTATCTTTAAATACAGGAGTTATAAATCTAACAATTCCCTCAAATTTTTTACCATTTGGATTCTCTTTTCCTGCATAAGCATATTTCTCCGGTTTAAATTCGATACCAACTTTTTTTTGCTTTTTCCTTACTAAATGTTCCTATAACTTTTGTACCAACATATTCTCCTATTACATCAGAGACATATATTTCACCTTCTTTAAGTTTTTTTGATTTTTTCAAAATAACTTTCAGAATTTACATAAGTATTCTTTTTATTTGAAATATCTAATAGGTTTTTATCTATTTGTGAAACTTTATATTGTTCTTTTCCATTCAGAGCAAAAAAAACTAACTTCTTTATATATTGGAATATTTTTTGTCTCAAATACTAATGGATCAGTAAAATTAAACTCTTTTCTATTATCTTCTAAATCAGCAATATACCTATCTCTTATTTTTCTTTTTATATTTTCATTACCAAGCCATTTTGAACTTTTTTCATCATAAGTATATTTTTCATGAATAATAATATCTCTTGTTTTACTATTATAAAAACTTTCTAATAGATTTTGATTTATATTTAGTTTTGATAAAAAGATAATATCTTCATCTCTTTGATAAAGAAATTGAGCTACATTATTAGCTATTTCATAAGATAGCCTCTCAATTGATAATTGAGATTTTTTTATCTAAATTCTTAACACTGTCATTAATTGATTCATTTGCAGTATCTAAAATAATGTCTTTACTTTGATTAAAAAAAACTTCTTGTACTATCTTTCATATAAGTATCTAAAGTAATTGCACCTTTATATGCAATATATGCTATTAATAGAAGAGGTACAATTTTAATTAAAATAAAAATTAAAATAAGTTTTATCTTAATGCTAAGGTTCTTCATGTAAACCTCTTTTTGATATTTTCTGAATTTCTTTTAGGTCATTTACTATGGCTGTATTACTTTTATGGGATTCAATTAAGTTTGAAGTTAATTCATATATTTTATTTAATTTCTCTTCTTTTGCATCAACAAAAATAAATACACTTTTGTTTGTACTCTCAAAATGTTTATAAGTAACAAAAAAAAGTCCATTTTTAAATATTTTTTACATTTTTGATTTTTCAATTGAACTAAATGTTTCTCTTTATCACTACTTAAAACAAACTCTAACCAGTTTTTTTTCATCTTCATGTCCATATATCTCAAATAGACTCTCACATGATGAAATCTGTTCTTTTAATGATATAACATTTTCATATCCCATTAAATCTAAAAATCTTCTATTTGCATATTCCACTTCATCAGAGTGCATTATAAACATAAATGTTGGATTGCTATCTAATATAAATTGAATATAATCTTCATAATGAACCTCTTTTTGATTTGATTCAAGATTAAGTGATTTTTGAATTACTGCTAAAATTTCTAACATATTAATTGGTTTAATTATATATTTATCAATTCCTAATTCTATTGCTTTCATTAAATAACTACTATCACTATATGCAGTAGTTAAAGCAACAGGAATAGATGGATCAATTTTAAATATTTTTTCACACATTTCAAGTCCGTTCATAACGGGCATTTGAATATCAGAGATAATCATATTAGGCTTATGTTCTTTATAAAGTTCTAAACCTTCTTCTCCGTTGTTAGCTACAATTAATTCTTTTACATATTTTTTAAGAAAAAAATGATATTTCCTCTACTGTCATAGGGTCATCTTCTACATAAAGTATTTTTAAATCTTTAAATAACTCTTTATTAAACTTTTGCAATTTTAATCCTTATATCTATCTCTAATCTCTAAAAACTCATCTAAATTTTCTAAAAACAAATCAACTAATTGAGGGTCAAAATGTTTTCCTCTTTGATTTTTAAAAAGTTCTAATATTTTTTTCTAAGTGCCAAGCTTCTTTATAACATCTTCTACTACCTAAAGCATCAAACACATCAGCTATAGCAGTAATTCTTCCATAAATATGAATTTTTTTCACCTTCTAAACCTCTTGGATAACCTTTTCCATTCCATTTTTCATGATGTGTGTATGATACTATAGCAGCAGCTTTTAAAATAGGTCTTGTTGAAGATTTTAAAATATTATAACCAATTTCAGAATGAGTTTGCATAACATCCCACTCATCTGCTGTTAATTTTCCTGCTTTATTTAAAATAGCATCAGGGATACCAACTTTACCTACATCATGCATAGGAGAAGCTGTAAAAAGTATATTGGTTTCTTTATCATCCAAACCATATTTTATCGCTAATATCCTTGAATATTCTGCTACTCTTTTAACATGATTTCCTGTTTCTTTACTTCTTGTTTCTGCTATCTCACCTAGTTTATATATAACTTCTCTTTGTGTCTCTTCAAGTTCAGTATGTAAGTTTATAATCTCAGTAATATCGTGTCTAATTCCAATATATTCGAAATCATCTCCTAAAGGATATATTGTTAACATACAGTGAAATAAAGAGCCATCTTTTGCAGTATTTGTAACTTTTGTCTTATAAATTTTTTTTCTCTTTTATATATTTAATTATTGTATTTAACTGCTCTTTATACTCTTCATCTGATTGTCGTTTATCTTTAATCATCGAATATGATTGTCCAATAAGTTCATCTTTTGTATAACCACTTATTTTACAAAACGCATCATTTACATAAGATATTGTTTTATCTTTTGCAATAGTTAAAATAATATTACTTTCATCAATTGCATTTCTGTATGCTTCTGCTTTTTTTTATAGACTCTTTTAAGTTTGTTGTTGCTTTTACTGTACGTTTTCTAAAATACTCTTTTGAGTTTTCTAAATCTGTAATATCATTTCTTAATGCAACAAATTCTTCAATTTCTCCATTTATATCTAAAATAGGTTTTATAATTGTATCAACTATGTAAAAATCACCATTTTTCTTTCTATTTTTTATTATTCCAGACCATGTTTTTTTATTATTTATTGTTTCCCATAATTCTTTAAAAATTTTATCAGGAGTATCTTTATGTCTGACAATATTGTGTGATTTACCAATTAAATCATCTTTTGTATAACCTGATATTTTTTTCAAAAGGTTCATTTACATATGTGATTAAGCCATTTTTATCTGTTTTAGAAAAAAAATAGTTCGTACATCTACAACATCTTTATATTGTTGTAATGTATTTTGAATTTTTTTTATTCTCTTTTTCTAAATGTATATTTCTTGCAATTTCAACAATTGAATCAATTAAAAGTTTTAAATCAATAGGTTTTGTTAAATAGTTATGTAAATGTAGTTTTATAGCTTTAAATAAATAGTCATTGTCATTAAAAGCTGTTGTTAATATAATCTTAGCTTCATTGTCATACTCTTTTATTAGCTTTGACATAGATATACCATCAAGCTCTGGCATTTGAATATCACTAATTACTATATCAGGATTTACCTCTTTATATAGTTCATATCCTTTTTTTACCATTAGGAGCACTATATAATTTCTTTACTCGTTTTTCTAAGAAATATACTAACTCTTCTCTTGCTTCATCGTTATCTTCAACATATAAAATAGTAACACTTTTTAAATAATGTAATAATTCATTTTTATTTTTCATGAATCACCTCTTTACTCAAAGGTACTTTAATAGTGAAAATTGTTCCACCATCAATATTTTTATTTATCAATTCCCCCCACCCATATTCTTTTCTATTATAACTTTAGACATATAAAGACCAATACCTGTTCCTTTACCTTCCTCTTTTGTACTAAAATAAGGTTCAAATATTTTTTCTTCTATATCTTTTGGTATTCCACCTGCATTATCTTGAATTTTTATAATACCATAATCATTATTTCTTTTTACCGTTAATGTTACAATTCTATTTAAAACTTTATTATCTTCAAAAGCATCTTTCGAATTGTTTAATATATTTATTAAAGAGTGTAAAAATTCGTTAGGAAAACCATGAACTAGAATATTTTCTTTAATCTCTTTTTTTTATCTTTATATCGTTATGTATAAATGTTGATTCTACAAGAGATATCGATTCTTCTACTAGTTTATTTAAATTAAAATCTACTTTTGCTTTATTTGGTTTAAAAAAGTTTCTAAAGTCATCTATTGTTTTTGACATCTCTTTTGTTAAAAGGTTTACTTTTTTTTATAGATTTTTCCATAAATTCATCATCAAGTTCATCAACCTCATATGAAAACTTTATATTTTGCATCACTAAACCTAAGGCATTTAAAGGTTGTCTCCATTGGTGAGCAATATTTCCAATCATTTCACCCATTGATGCTAGTCTTGATTGTTGTATCAATATTTGCTCTTGTTCTTGCTTTTCACTTATTATTTTATTTACCTTCTTTTCTAGTTCATTATTTAATTCTAATAATTGTTTATTTACTTTATTTGATTCTAATACTCGTCTTATTGCAAATATTTTTGATACCGCACCCATAATAATAAATAGTAATAATACTTCATCTAATTCATACTCTTCATGAGTTTCTAAATACTCAATTAGCATTTCAAAAGTATCAAAATATGAAAATATTAGCCATAAGATAATAATTACCAACAATGAGATATAAAACTCTTTTGTTGTGTTTAATTTATCTATCATCTTTTATTCTCTCATATAAAGGTAATTTTATTGTAAATATTGTTCCACCATTAATATTTTTATTTAATAGTTCTCCATCCATATTTTTTTCTATAATAATCTTTGACATATAAAGTCCAATACCCGTCCCTTTACCTTCCTCTTTTGTAGTAAAATAAGGTTCAAATATTTTATTTTGAATATCTTTTGGTATTCCACCAGCATTATCTTGTATTTTAATAATACCTTCTTTGTCATTTTTATCTACTACTAATACCACAATTCTATTTGCAATATTATTCTCTTCAAATGCATCTTTTGCATTATTTAATATATTTAAAAGTGTATGAAGGAATTCATTAGGAAAGCCATATACCTTAACACCTTTGATAATCTCTTTTTCTATTTTTATATTATGATGTTCAAAAGTTGATTCTATTAAAGATAGAGTTTCATATACAATTTCATCTAAACAAAATTTTTCTTTTCCTTTATTTGGTTTAAAAAAGTTTCTAAAATCATCTATTGTTTTTGACATATTTTTTGTAAGCAGGTCTACTTTATTTGATGACCTTTCCATAAATTCATCATCCAAATCACCTATTTCGTAAGAGAATTTTATATTTTGCATTACTAAACTTAAGGCATTTAAAGGTTGTCTCCATTGGTGAGCAATATTTCCAATCATCTCACCCATTGCAGCTAATCTTGATTGTTGGATTAATATTTGTTCTTGTTCTTGTTGTTTTTTTAATTTCACTACGTACTCTATGTTCTAGTGTTTCTGTTAACTCTTTAAGCTCTTTTGTTCTTTGTTCAACTCTACTCTCTAATTCTACTTGATAAGCAGTTAATTCATTTTGGGAAAGCTCTAAATTATTTACCATACCATTAAAACTATCTGCTAATCTTCCAATTTCATCTTTTCTTTGGATATTTGCTCTTTGTGATAAATCACCTTGCGATACTTTTTTTTGATACTTCATTTAATTCTATTATTGGTTTTGAGATTGCCTTTGCTAAAAAATAAGATATAAGAATCGAAGTAAGTAACATAATAAAAATTAAATTTCTTGATTTTTCATTAAAATTATCTAATTGTGCATAATAATCATCTAATGAAATCTCTAAACATAATTCTCCCCCCCATTTAATTGAAGAGAAAACTACATCATATTTATATCTAAAAATATTTTTATTTGTATATGAAGAAAAAACAATTCCTGTTGCTAAATTTTTTTTATCTTCTCTATCTTTTTTTTCAATTATCTTCCAAGACTCTTTTTTTACAATTAATTCATCTCCATGTAGCCTAGATAATACTATTGTTTCCAAATCTCTATTATCTTTTACAAAATTAAAAATAAATTCAAATATTCTTACTTCATCGTCTAAAATCATATTATCAGAGTTTACGAAAGTGATTGTATCAGACATACTTTTTGCTCTTACTTCCATATTATTAATTACTGCACTCTCCTGAGATGCTCTTAATTCATAAATATATAAAGATAAAACAATAAAAAAAAGTACTAAATATTGATACAAATATTTTTGTAAATAGATTTATTTTCATTTATATTTTGCCTTTAAACTATAATACTCTTTATAAAAGCTTTTTAACTGCGTTAATTCATCAATATTGATTTCATAAACTTTATTAAAATCCAAAAGATTTGATATTTTTTTAAATTTGTCAAAATCACTCATTTTTTGACTTATTTTAAAAAAAAGCCTCTATGTTCTTTTTATCTGACTTCTTAGAAAAAAAATTCCTAAAAATGTAGGATGGATTTCTTCCGTTTTTTCGATAATCTCAACTTTTTTTTGAAATGGAAGGATTTAATTGTAACATTGTATTCCATATATTAGATTTGACAATTGCAAAATCACTTTTATTAAAGAATACATTTAAAATAACACTTGATTCTTTTTCTTTATACATTAATTTTTTTTATAAATTTTTCTGATACTGTTTTATTAATTTTATATGATTTTTTATCAAGCCAAATTTTTGAAGTTTTCTCATTTTTTTTCCAATCGAAACAGTCTTATTCCTTATATCTTCAAAACCTTTAGCATTTAATGATTTTTTTTGCTATTAAATAGTATTGATTGAATTTTTTTTACCACCAATATTTAAACTCCAAAATTTATGAGCATGCTCATTTATATCTTTACTGTGTTCAAAATAAAAAGGAATACTAATAACTATCATATCTAATCTATTTTCTACTAAATCTTTATATAAGAGCTCTTCTTTTTTTATAAAAATCTACATCTACTTGTCCATTTAAATCATTTGCTAAACTCTCTACCCAGCTTTTTAAAGCAATTCTTGCATCTTTAAAAGATGTAATAAACTCCCCCCCTCAGATAAAAAGCCATAACTTGATTTAAATTCAATTTTATCGTTTGCAAAAAGACTAAAAGACAACACAAAAATAATCAAAAGTTTCATTTATAAAATCCATATCTTAGCTATAATTTATATAAATTATA
>JDSG01000081.1_pt1 | contig 34325 bp, 59 predicted proteins | sample 199341 | NCBI WGS metagenome assembly JDSG01 (sample SAMN02584197, study PRJNA231836) | bioreactor metagenome | isolation source: continuous culture bioreactor short generation time transfer1 day 52 after... | place: Germany: Bremen | reverse complement strand
GGATTGTTTTCCTGAGTCTGTTTATTTAGACCCCCCCTGTGAAATTGAAGATATAGAAGATTCAAATGATTACGATTTAGTAATTATCTCTTATCAAGTGTGGTTTTTATCACCTTCTATTCCTATTACTTCATTTTTAAAATCAAAGTATGCAAAAGAAAAATTAAAAGATAAACCTGTAATAACTGTTATAGCTTGTAGAAATATGTGGGTTATGGCACAAGAAAAAAATGAAAAGTTTGTTGTTTGATGTAAATGCAAAACTTATTGATAATATAGTTTTAATCGACCAAGGAAGTTCTCTTTCTACATTTATAACAACACCTAGATGGATGTTAACTGGTAGAAGAAATGCCTTTTGGAAAATTTTTCCAAAAGCTGGAGTTAGTAAAGAAGATATAAAAAAAAGAGTTCAAGATTTGGTTTTGCAATAAAAGAGGCTTTGGAAAATAATTTAGAAAAAGAACAAGTAAGTATTTGTTCGGGCTTAAAAGCTGTTAATGTTGATGAAAAATTGATTAAAAGTGAACAAATTGGTACTAAAAGTTTTATGATTTGGGGGGGAAAATTAATTAGAAAAATTGGTAAAGCAGGTGACTTGAAAAGAAGACCTTTTATTGCTTTATATACAGTTTTTCTGATTTTAATAATTATGACAGTAGTACCTATTAATATGATTGTTCAATCTATTATTAGAAAAGTAAACAAAGAAAAGATATTAAAACAAAAAGCATTTTATGAAATGCCATCAGGTAGTGATGATTTTAGAATGAAGGATTTTAGTAAGTATGAATGATGTATATATAAATAATGTTCAAAAATATATGCCAAACCAACCAGTTTTTAATGAAGATATCGAAGATTATTTAGGGTTTATAGGTGGTAAAAAAATCAAAAGCTAAAAAGATAGTTCTTAGAAGTAATGGAATAAAAAGAAGATTTTATGTTTTAGAAAAAGGGACAGAAAAAGCACTTTATTCAAATGCACAATTAACAGCAAATGCAGTTAGAAAATTAGAAAATGACAATTTTAAATTAGATGAAGTAGAGTGTTTGTCTTGTGGAACTACAACTCCTGACCAACTTATGCCAAATCATGCCTTGATGGTTCATGGTGAGTTAAAATTGGATGAAATAGAGGTTTTAAGTGCAGCAGGAATATGTTTAAGTGGTGTAAATGCTTTAAAGTATAGTTATTATGCGATTAAATGTGATGAGGTTAAATCAGCAATCTCAACAGGTTCTGAAACTGCATCTATGATTTTAAGTGCTAAGAATTTTGAAGAAGAATCTAAAAATCTTCAAGCACTTGAGCAAAATCCTCAAATAGCTTTTGAAAAAGATTTTTTTAAGATGGATGTTATCTGATGGCGCAGGAGCAATGCTTTTACAAAATAAGCCAAATAAAGATAAAAATTCTTTAAAAATAGAGTGGATTGATACTTTATCATATGCCGGGAAAATGCCAGTTTGCATGTATAGTGGAGGAGAGATCTTAGATGATTCTTTTTCTAGCTGGAGGAATTATTCACAAAGTGAAGTAAGTGAAAAATCACTTTTAAGTATAGCTCAAGATGTAAAACTATTAAATGAAAATATTGTTGAATATACTGTAGTAAAACCACTTAGAAAGATTCTTAAAAAAAGAGATATAAAAGTAGAAGAGATTGACTATTTTCTACCTCATTACTCTTCAGAATTTTTTAAAGATAAATTATATGAAGGATTAAAAGAAGTAGATTTTGAAATCCCTTATGAAAAGTGGTTTACTAATTTAACACAATTTGGAAATACAGGTTCTGCATCAATTTATATTATTTTAGAAGAGTTATTTAATTCAGGAAAACTAAAAAAAAGGTGAAAAACTACTTTGTTATGTTCCTGAAAGTGGAAGATTTTCAACAGCCTTTATGTTATTAGAAGTAGTCTAATGAAAGAAATAGAAGTTCCAAAAGAAGAAAACTCTACCTTAGGTGGTATACAAAAAGTTATGTATACAAAAGATTCCAATGGAGATTTTGTAAGGGAAAATTATGGAAGCAATATTGAAGAATTTGCAACAAAAACAGCTGTCGATGAATATGAACTTTTAAAAGAAGAAGCACTTGAAAACATATCTAAAGGAGTTTCTTCTCCTATTTGTTTTTTTTATGTATGAAAATAGAATGGATTTAGCGACATTATCTAGTATGGTAGGTATGTTTGCCTTTAGAGTAAAAAGACATCTTCAAATGAAACATTTCAAAAAAATTAAATGAAAAACTTTTACAAAAATATGCAGAGGTTTTTAATATAAGTATTGATGAATTAAGGAATTTTAAATATGGAAAATAACTTTAAACACTCTCAATTTGCACACTGTGAAAGTGGAGTAATTTCTACATTAATTTCATCTTATGGCCTAAAATTATCAGAACCTATGGCTTTTGGTATTACTAGTACTTTATCTTTTGTTTTTATTCCTTTAGTAAAAATAAATGGAATGCCTTTAATTGCCTATAGAGATTTACCTAAAAATATTGTAAAAAAAATATCAAAAGTTCTAAATATTAAAATGAATAAAAAAGTTTATTCAAATAAAGAAGAAGCAAATGAAGAGTTAACATCATTGGTAAATGATGGTAATCTTGTGGGACTTCAAACTTCTGTATTTTATCTTCCTTATTTTCCAAAAGATATGAGGTTTCATTTTAATGCACATAATTTACTTGTTTATGGTAAAGAGAATAATGATTATCTAATCTCTGATCCTGTATTTGAAGAAGAAGTAAAATGTAATGAAAATGAATTAAACAAAGCTAGATTTGCTAAAGGTGCTTTTGCTCCTAAAGGTTTTATTTATTATCCGGATGAAATTCCAAAGGATATTGATTTTTCTTCTATTATAAAAAAAGCTATAAAGAAAAATGCAAAATCAATGCTTACTCCTTTCCCTTATGCTGGTGTAAAAGGAATGAATAAGTTAGCAAAGAAAATCTCTACATTAAAAAGAGATAATAATGATAGATTTTTAAAAAAACTATCTAACTCATATTGTTAGAATGCAAGAAGAAATTGGCACTGGTGGTGGAGGATTTAGATTCCTTTATGCTGCATTTTTAGCTGAAGCTAAACAGTATAATTTAAATGAAGAGATTTTAGATGAGGCTTCAACTTTATTAATAAAATCTGGCAATACTTTAAGAGAATTTGCTTTATTGTGTGTAACAGCTAGTAAAAATTTAGATAAATTTGATGCAAATAAAATTGCAAAAAAAACTAGAAGAAGCCTCTTTTTATGAAAAAGAAGCTTTTTCTTTATTAAAAAAAATATAGCTATTTAGTAAATTTTACTAAATAACCTTTGTTATTTTTATCCATTGATAAATAAATAAAACTCTTTTTATCTGTATTTAATATAGAATCTATATTAACACTTGCATGAATATTATCATGTGAATAAATTAAATTCTCATTTATATCTAGCTGTTTTATATTTTTATTTGCATATTGATTTAGTAATACTAATTCGAAGTCTATATTTTGAATTAATTTATTTACTTCATCTATATTTGAAAAGTTTTCAAAAGATTCAATTTTAGCTATTGCATCTTTTTTTTCTTTATTAATATAAATCCAAGAACTTACATCTTTTGATGGATATTTCTCTATATTAGATATATATTTATCAAAACTGTTTATTTCTTCAAGAGATTCATCAACATTTCCAAGTAAAACATCATCTACTTCATTTAATTCTAAATCAAATAGTGCTAGTTCAAAAGCTTTTTCAAAAGATAAATCATGAGAGGTTAATACCATATTTTTCCCTTTTGATTCTAGGGCTTGAGATACATAAAAACTCACATTATTACTATTAATATTTAAAAAAATCAAAAGGCATTACAATGCTGTTTTGACTAACTTGTTCTAAAACTGTTTTCACACTAGTTATTGAACCATATTCACTAGCTACATAAATCCCCCCCATATTGTCACTAAAGTTTTTATTATCCATACATTGTAAAGCGCCTAAGACCGCTAAGATATTAAATTTACTAGATCTTCTTAAATTTATTTTTGATATCTCTTTTAATGCACTTTTATATGTTTTTATACTTTGATTTTCATTGTTTAATGTGTATGTTTTATGAATATACATTTTAACTCTTATTACTTAATATAATGGAACTATTATTCCCACCAAAGGCTACAAAATTAAATAAAATAGTAGCTGTTTGAATACTGTTTTTGTGTTCTTGAAGAAGTTTGAAATCTAATCTGTTTTCAGAACTTTGAAAACCTAAAGTAGCAGGGAAAAAACCTTCTTCAATACAATAAATCAAAAAAACAATTTCATTTGTACCACAAGCACCTAGTGTATGCCCTAAATATGGTTTTAAAGCTGTGACATTTGTATTTGTTTTGTATTTATCAAATAGTGTATTAATTGCATTTGCTTCAGAAGAATTATTATTTTCACTTCCTGTTGCATGTGCTTTTATTAAGTCAATATCATTTAGTGTTAAATTGGCATTTTTTATTGATTTATCCATACAATTAAAAATAGGCTCACCTGTTGGATTACTAGTTGTTTCTGAGTAGTTATCACATATATTTGATGAAGAGATATATTTAAAATCTGTTTTTTTCTTTTTTGAAGAATCTATAATAACAGCAGAACAACCTTCTCCTAAGATTATTCCATCACTTTGTTTATCAAAAGGTCTATATACTTTATTTTGAGATAGAAGCATAAGTGAAGAAAAACCATTAAAAGTACTTTTATTAAATAATTCAATTCCAATTACAATAGCTTTTTTTGATTTTTCCATGTTTGATTAGTTTTGAAGCATAAGCTAAAGCGTTTGTACTTGAAGTACAGGCAGTAGAAAAGATATTTGATTTATACTTGCTTTGTAAATATTCTTCTATAAAGGTACCAATATATCCATATCCAATATGAGATAATTCATCTATATGTTTCTCTTCATGGAATTTTATATTTGTCTCTTCATCTATTGATATTCCCATTGATGTTGAACCAATAAAAATATGAAGATCTTTTTTTTCTTCATCTGTTATTTTTGCATCATCAATTGCATTATCAATTACTTCTTTTAAAATTTCAAAAAAATTTATCTTTTTGTGAAGAGTAAGTTTCTGATATTTCATAAAAAGCTTTATTTTTAAATTTTTCTTTTAGAAATGAGAGATAATTAGTTTGGTCTAGTTTACTTATTTCTTGCGTGATAGATTTTTTACTATTACCTAAATTACAATATAAAGCTTTTCCTATTATATAAGTTGAGTTTTTCAAATTTATTCCGGTTGAATATAGTCTGCTAAGCTATTAATAGAAACCATAATTTTTCTAAGTTTTTTACTGTCATTTGCTTCAATATTATACTCTTTTTGTAAAGCCATTGAGATTTGTAAAGCATCCATTGAATCAAGTTCTAAAACACATTCTTCACTAAATAAAACATCATCATCATTGATGTCAGTTACTTCAACATCTTTATCACACTCTTCAATTATAAGTTTTTTTTAAATTTGTTTTTAAATTCTCATCTTTAGAACCAATCATTTACTACCTTTTTTTTATTAATAATATATATGAAATAATGAAGCATATTATAGCAAAAAGAGTTAATTTAAAAATATACTCTTTAATATCTACAAAAGTCCCACCTTTTACAAAAATTTCTAAGAAACTATCTAATGCCCAAGACATGGGAGAGAGTTCTGAAATCTCTTGCATGTTTTGTGGCATTATGAACTTAGGCACCATAATTCCACCAAGAGCTGCTAGAATAATATTTGATATTCCACCTATTGTTGTTGCATCTTCACTTTTATTGGCTATATTTGCAATAACTAAGGCAAAAGATATTGCACTTAGTGAAACAACAGAAGCTAATAAAAATATAAGAGCAATATTTCCTTTAATTTGTAAACTATCTGCACCTAAAATTGGCATTAAATAAATACCTATTAAAATCATAAATAAAACTTGAAATAAGTTAATTACATAATAAGGAACGATTTTCCCTAATAAAATTGGCATCATTGATACATTAATACTTTTTATTCTATTTAATGTGCCAAAGTTCTTTTCATTTATGAAAGTATTTGATATTGGAATTAGAATAAAAAACATAGAGAATATAAGCCAAGCAGGTACGCTTTGTTGTACTGAAGTTATATTAAAACTATTCTCTTTTGATATATAATGATGTTTAATACTTTTATTAAAATCTTTTGTTTCTTGGGTATTTATATCGAGTTGAATTAGTAAATTTTTGATTAGTTGTTTACTAATATTTGAGCTAATAAGGCTTTTTAAAAGATTAATATTTTGAATAGACATATCAGATGTTGAAAACACATCAACTTTAATATCTTTATTTTTTTGTATATCTTTTAAATATGAGCTTGGTATTTGTATTAAAAAAACTATAATTTTGTGAATATAAAATATCTTTTTTATTTTGTGTTAATTTAGAAAACTTAACATTAAAATAGTTATTGTCTTGAAGTTTATCTAATAAATCTTTTATATCTTTAGACTCTTTTTCTGATGTTAAAAGTACATCAAATTTTACATCAATACTATTTGAATATGTGTTTTTTAAAGCTAATGACATGATAATAATAAAAACGCTAGGCATTACAAATAAAACAAGTAAGGCATGAAGATTTCTAAAGATTAATAAGAACTCTTTTTTTTAGTATATATTTAAACATTAATCTCTTAAATCCTGTTTTGTGATTTTTAAAAACATCTCTTCTAAACTTTTGTTTCCATACTCTATATTAAGTATTTGTTTATTCTCTTTTTTTTAGTTTTGCACAAAGTTCTAGAAAATCATCATAATTATCTTGAGTATTTATTTTGATTTCTTCATCTTCTGTAAAAATTGTAACTACAGAGTTTTCATTTAAAAGATTTATTTTAGAATCTTTTTTTTGATAATATGACCTTTATCTAAAATAGCAATTTCATCGCATAGATATTCTATTTCATCCATATAATGCGAAGTATAAATAATAGTAGTTTTTTTTATTGATATTAATTTCTTTGATTATATCAAGAATATATTTCCTAGACTGGGGGGGGTCAATTCCTACTGTTGGTTCATCTAAATATAATATTTTTGGTTCATTTAATAAACCAATTGCAATATTTAGTCTTCTTTTTAAACCACCTGAAAAGGTTTTTACTTGTTTGTTTTTATAGTTTTCTAAGGCAGTCATATTTATACAAGAGTTTATAACTTCTTGCATTTTATTTGTTTTGATTTTGTATAAAGCTGCAAAAAAAATTCTAAATTTTCATAAGCTGTTAAATCTGGATAAAAGGCATAAGATTGAGGTACATAACTACTAATACTTTGAATGTATTTTTTATTTTTTTCAAAAGTTTTCCCAAAAATCTCTATTCTTCCTGAATCTTTTTTTTCCTAGATAATTTAAAATAGAGACTAATGTTGTTTTTCCTGCACCATTAGGTCCAAGTAGTCCAAATATTTCGCCCTCTTTTATATGTAAATCTAGGTTTTCTAATACTTGATATTTATCATATTTTTTATGTAAAGATTTTATTTTTATTGCCATTAAATATTTACCCTAAGTTTTTTACCTACACTTGATGTAGGAATTTTATTTATGCATCTTAAATCTATAGAAAATTTTAAATTAGATAGATTGTTTTGCAAAATTTTTTTTATCTCTTTTGCTTTAAAATCTTTTTTTGTTTCAAGGGTAATATCAAGAACTTCTCCTCTTAAAGATTTATTATCAATTTTTACAAATACTAAAGCTTTTTCTATATGTTCTTGTTCTTCGAGGATATTTTCTATTTGAATAGTAGAGTATCTTTTCCCTGCAATTTTTAGTATTTGTGAGCTTCTTCCTATTAATTTGAATTTTTCATTTTCTCTTTCAATAAAATCAAAAGTTTGTATTTCACCTTTTGTATCTATAAAATCTTTTTCAAATAATACTTTTGAAACAAAAGGAGACTTTACTTTAAGTTCATTATTTATATTAGTTTCAATAATTACATTTTCCAATGGTGTCCATAAAACATCATCATTAAATTTACAAGCAATTCCACCAGTTTCAGTAGAGCCAAATAGTTGCATCACAGGACAAGAGAACTTTTTATTGAACTCTTTTGCCTCTTTTGGATCTAAAGGTGCTGTTGAGCTTAAAAATAGTGATTTAGATAGGTCTTTACTTGCACTTATTTTGTTTAGAGCTTTTATATAAAGTGGAGTTGTAACTACCAAAGAGTTATCATCACAAATTTCAAGTAAATCATTTGGTAAGAAGTGCTCTTTTAGTATGATATCAATATCATTAAAGTATGGATAAAAAAAGCCCCCCCGTTAATGAACCATAAATATGAATAAAAGGAACAGTTACAATAACTCTTTTTATATTATATTTTTTAAGTAGAGAAGTTAATGCTTTTATTTCACTTTCAATATTCTCTTTTGTTTTTAAAGCTGCCGTACTTTCCCCCCCTGTACTTCCACTTGTAAAATATACAAAAGAAAAATCTTTCTCTTTAAAAATAGTATTTGTAGTAGCTTCACTTTCAAAAGTAGGGATGTTTAAGTCTTCTAATTTTTTTTAACTAAAAGTTTATTTGTATCATCAAATAGAATTGATTTTCCATTAGAAAAATATGATTTGAATATATTTAAAGCATTTATCTCTTTTGACGAACTAGAGATATATGAAACTCTATTTTCATATTCATTGTTTATAAGTTCACTTCTAGTTATTTCATGTGAACTTACAGAGCCATTATCATTATAAACTTTTAGATGCATTCTCTACCTTTTGAAAGAAAATTAAAATTAAAATAGCAAATATTCCTAATGTAGCCACACTACCAATGGAAAATAGTGAATTAATATCTGAAAATATTAATACACCAAATCCTGCAAAAGAACTAATAGCAGAGAATATTATTGCTTTATTTGTCTGTTTTGAATTATCTTTACTAGAATAAATTGCGTAATCTATACTAATTGAAAGAATAATAAAAAACATAAAAATATGTAAAATATTTACAGGAATGAAACTCAAATATAAAAATATTAATGCACTTGGAAATATTAAAAAATTAAGTGCTAGAATCATCTTGTTTTTCGTTATAAATATTATTATAAGTGTAATAAAAATAAGGCTTGAAAACCCTAAAATAATTATTTTTTTTCTAATTCTTTTTGCAGATTTTTCTCAAAAAGTGTTTTTAAACTCAGTGAATAAATAAAATCTTCTTTTAAAATTCTTTCATACTTATTTTCTGAAACATTTATATACGAGATATATTCATTCTTATATTTTTTTTATGCTATGCCAAACTCCTTTAATTCTTCGTAAGAATAAGAGGGTTCACTTACTTCATAATCATAAGCATTTATAAATGAATCTTTTTTAAAAGAAGTATTTATAATCTCTTTCTCTAAAGAGCTTTTGATTACTTTTAATTTACTTTTTTTCTAAGTCATTATATGTTTTTTCAAACCTTTCTTTGCTTAGTAACTTATCCAAAGATGAACTTGCTAGAGGATCAAGTTCTTTAATTCTTTCATTAAATAAAATAAGTTCATTTATATTTGATGCTTTAAGTAGAACAGTTTTTTTGTTTGTTTTTATTAAAGTTATGTTTAAAGAACTCTTCTTTTTCTTTTAATTCTTTATTATTGTAATCAAGTGATTTAATATCAAAATCAAGATTTATATTTTGTAGTGAGAAGAACAGAACTAAAATTGACATAACAAAAAAAATAAAACTTTTTGATTGATATTTTATTTTGTGTATATAAATTAAAATCCTTTTGTCTAAAAGAAATCTTTGGATAAACAAATGCAAAAATTATATAAGAGCATAGAAGTGAAACCATAGCAAATCTTGTAATTTGTTCAATTAATAAAAAGTTACAAAAGCTTAAAATAAAAAAAGCAGTAAATGTTGTGAAAAAACCTAAAAACACTTCTTTGTTAAAAGCAGATTTTTTTTCATAGTTTTTGTGAAAATAGTGATGAAACATATAATCAATTGCAATTGTACTAATAGATAAACCAAATACTAAAACAAAAATAGATATCTCTTCATAAATAAAAGTTAAAATAAGTGTTGCAAAAAGAGATGATGAAGCAAGAGTTAAAAGGGTATTACTTAATAAACTAATATTTCTTAATATAAAAAAAGTATAAAAAGACAAGTAAAGTTCCAGCTAATAAAACTATTTTATTTACATCATCTTTTATATATCTAGAGTTTTCTACAAAATAATATATTGAAGAAAAAGTTGTGATATTTTTTTGTTTCTATGTTTTTTATTTCATCATATATTTTCTCATAAGCATTTAAAGAGTTTATATTTTTATCTAAAGAATAAATTGATATATATCCATAATCTTCTAATACTAACTTTCCATTTTTAATATTTATTTGAATTTCTTTTTGTTTTGCAAGTTCAAAGGGGGGGTCTTTTTTTATTTATATTTATTGTAATAAATGAGTTGATAATAGAGTTATATAAACTATTTAATTCCTCTTTTACATCTAAATTAGCTATTTTATTCTTATTGATTTCATTTAAATAAAAGTAGTATTTATTTTTGTATTCCATAAAATTTTTTTTGATTGAATATTATTCTCTTTTTTTTATACCATTAATTTTTTTTGAATATTTCTTTCAAACTCTTTTAACTCTTCTAAGGATTTCTTATCTAAGCCTTTTACCGCTATTAATACTTTTTTTATTTGATTCAAAACTTAGGAACTCTTGTAGTAGTTCTTTATTTTCAGATTGTGGTAATAGGGCATTGATATTTGTAGATATTTTATTATTGATATTAAATACAAAAATAGAGTAATTAATATAGTAAATAAAATATAGTTAAAATATTTAATCATCTATCTCTCTAATTGTAGTAATATTTCCATTTGCCATTTTGATAGTTATAAAATCAAGTTTTTTTATCTTTTTTATACTCTACATTTTCAATATAATTTGTTAATGAACCAAGTGGTTCTAAGGTAGTTGTTTTATTCTTTTTATGTATTTTAAAATGCTCTTGTACTGTTTGTAAATCATTTGTATGAATAGCTTCAATTAATAGGAATATCATTTTTAATGCAATTTGCTTATTTAAATCAACAGTTTGAGTCTCTTCTGCAATTTTAATAGTAAGATTATCTTCTTTATATATTAAAACTCTATTTGAATTTTTATATTTTAAAGTTATTTGATTCTCTTTGAAATCTAAACTTCCTTTTTTGAAAACAGTGTTATCAATAACTTCTATATATTTTTCTTCTTGAAAATTAATAGTTGAAGCATTAATATTAAATATAAAAACTGATAGTAATAAAATAAACTTAATCATGTAAAGCCTTTAAAAAAATAAATTTTCTATGTAAATATTGAATAATCCCTGCAGATATAAATAAAAAATACCAACCAAAAGAACTATAAAATATCCAAGAACTTATATCTTCACTTTGAAATATAAGGGAATGAATATAAATATTTATACAAGATATTATAATCCAAAAAAGTGTAGATTTGTGAATATATTCTTCCTCTTTTTTTAGAGATTTCTTTTTTTTGAAAACTTTTTTTTACAAAATATAAAATCACAGATTTTTTTATTTAAATATGAAATAAAAATTATAAGTGTAAATATTGATGAGATAATTAAAGGCATAGCCTTTAATATTAAAAACTCTTCAAAAAAATAAGTACATATTGATAATAGAATATATAAAATAGGGTATAAAGACTCTTTATATGATTTTTTTATTGTAAAAGCAAACCACATAAATGAGCTTAGAAAAAGAATAATACTTACATCTTGAATATCAAAATATCTTAAAGCTAAAAACACCATTGGTGCATAAATTAAAGATATTATGATATTCATAATTTATCGAACCATTGCACCACTAATATTTAGTACTTCTCCACTAACATAAGTGGCTTCATGTCCCATAAAATAAGCACATTTAGCAACTTCTTCAGGTTTACCAAATCTTCCTAATGGAATTGCTTTTTTTTCATCTGTTTTACATTTGGAATATTTTCAATCATTTCTGACTCAATCATTCCAGGAGCTAGCGCATTTACTCTAATATTATAACGACCAAGTTCAATAGATAATGTCTTAGTAAGGGCTATTATTCCACCTTTTGAAGCAGAATAATTAGCCTGACCAGAATTACCTACAAGTCCTGAAATAGAAGCTACGTTTACTATACTTCCACTTTTTTGCATCATCATATTTTTTACTACTGTTTTAATAATTTGATAAGGACCTGAAAGATTTGTATTTATTACATCTTCCCACTCCTCATCATTCATAAAGAAAAATAGGTTATCTTTGATAATTCCCGCATTATTAATAAGTACATCAATTTTAAGGTCAGCTAATTTCTCTTTGATATCTTCTTTATTTTGCATATCAAAAGTAATTAGTTCTCCATATTCTATTTGATCTAAAATATTTTGTGCTTTTTCTTGATTTGAGTTATAGTGAACATATACAAAATAATCATTTTTTTTGCATACTCTTTTACTATCGCTTCCCCCCCAATACTTCCCGTTGCACCTGTTACTAATACTTTTTTTATATCTATCTCTTTAGCCATGTTAATTCTTTATATAAATTTTCCATCAATTAATAATGTTTTTAAATTCTCAATATCAATATCCATTCTTCTGTCTTCATATAGAGGTTTTACAATTGCTCTAATCTCATCATGAATATTTTTTAAGTGTGGTGAAACTTCTGCTTCTCCTCTAATATCAACAGCTTGCGCCATACCAATAAAAGCAATTGATAACATATTATGTAAATCAGGCATCATTTTTGCAAAATCTAATGCAGCAGTCGTACCCATAGATACTTTGTCTTGATTTAAAGATTCAGTTGGTCTTGAGTGAATAGATGCAGCAGTTGTATTTTTGATTACATCAGCACTTAGTGAACTTAATGAAATTTGCATAGCTTTAAATCCGTGGAAAAATGGCTCACGTGAGAGTTTTAAGTTTTCACCTAAACCTCTATTGAATTTATGGTCAACTAATAATGCAAACTCTTTATCTAATAAGTCAGCTAAATTAGCTGCACAAATTTTAAGTGTATCCATAGCGTGAGCTACATATCCACCATAGAAGTTACCAGACGTATAAATTTTTTTGATTTTCACCATCAATTAATGGATTATCATTTACAGAGTTAATTTCTGTTTCAACCCAGTTTTTAGAGATTTCTAAATTATCTCTAATTACTCCTAGAACTTGAGGTGCACATCTCATTGAGTATGTATCTTGAATATTTAAATGATTATCAGCAAAGAATTTGTCATATCTATCATCTCTACCATGAGTTAATTTAGAACCTTGAATTTTTGTTTGAATGTTTTTAGCACTTGCTATTTGTCCACTAAATGGTTTTGAATCATGTACAAAATCAGCAACAGGAGTGTCATCTCCTAATAATACTTCAAACATACCAGCAACATAAGACTCCATTGAATCTAAAATTATTTCGAACTCTTCAATAGCTTTAAGAGCAATAGCACTCATAATAGTTGTACCATTCATAATTGCTAAGGCTTCTTTTGGTTCAAATTCATAAGGAGTAATATTTAGTTCATTATAAACTTCCATTACATCTTTGATTTCACCTTTGTAATAAACTTCTCTCTCACCTGCAATTACAGCAGCAATATAAGATAGTGGCGTAAGGTCACCACTTGCACCCACTGAACCTTGAGATGGAATAACTGGAATAATGTCTTTTTGAATTAACATCTCTAACCTATGAAGAAGATTCATTGAAACACCAGAACGTGCCTTACTTAATGAAATAGTTCTACAAATTACAGCATATTTACATACTTCATAAGAAAGGTTTTTTCCAATACCACAACCATGGAATCTAAATAGATTTGTTTGTAATCTTGCAGCATCATCATAATTTACATAATTTCTACCTGCATCACCATAACCTGTAGTAATTCCATAAATTGGTTTACCTTGTTTAATAGTATTCATCATAAAATCATGTGTATGATTAATATATTCTATAAACTCTTTATCTTCAGATATTTTAATACTTTGTGCATTACTAATTTCTTTTAAAGATATATGTCTTTTATCTATATTTAATTCCATTTACTTTTTATTCTCCCCCCCAAAAATTATAAAAATTGAACCATTGATCTGGATATTTTTTTTAAAGTTTCTTCTAAAATATTTATATATTCTTTCATTGCTATTTCAATAGCAATACTCTCTTCTTTATCATAATCTAGTTCAATTTTAAGATGTTTTATTTTATATGTTTGTTTATCTATATGTACAACAAAAAAAACAAGAATATTTTTTTTAGTTTATATGCGATTTCAAATGGATTTTTATTAAACCCAGCTTTTTTTATTAAAAAAAATTTAATTTTTTTATTGTATTTTTTTGTTATTAGCTCTATCTGCCATCATTGCAACTACTTGATTATCCATTAAAGCATTTGCTATTTTAATTGATGAAGCAACTCCCCCCCCTTCATTTAAATCAATTATTTTTACTTGATGATTTTGTTTTTCTATGGAATTCTCTATACTTTTTATACCATCTAATAATACCTCTTGCATTACAATATTTATTGTATTTTTTGTAAGAGGAACATTCGCATGAACTTGCCCAACCCCCCCCATAATGAGAAGATAGTAAAACGGTTCCTTTTTCTAAAGTTTCTATGAACTCTTTTTTATCATCATATTCAAAAGTATATGATTGTGGTGAAAATTTTGAAATGAATCTATCTACCATACAGTTTGCAAATAATTTTAGATGTTTAAAATATATATAATTGTTAAAAGGCAAATCTAATTGCTTATAATAGATTTTTAAAGATTTTTTTTACATTTGAAGCAAAAATAAAATAGAAAAAAACTAACTGGATACATAAGGTAGTAGATAAAATTATAACCAAAAATTTTATAAAGATTAAAAACTAGTGCTATACTCCAACCACTTCCCCCCCTTTGTTTTGTTTCCATGAATTACTTTACTAAACCTAAAAGTCTTAAAAAATATTTGACCCATTTTAAAGGTAGTATTTGTACATGAACCCAAACAATAGCAGCAGTATCCCAAAACTTACGGAAGTGACTAACTCTATCTTCTGAAGTAGGGTAATAACACTCAATGACAACTTCTTTTATTGGTTTACCAGCATCTGCATGTCTAACAATTACTTCCATTTCCCAATCAAATCTTGATGTTTTAATATTTAAATCTAAAATACTTATAGGATAAACTCTAAATCCAGATAATGAGTCAGTAATTTCATGTCCTGTATCCCAAGTAGCCCAGAAGTTACTAAACCATCTTCCAAATTTAGAACCATTAGGGACATTTGATATATCAAAGTTTCTAGCTCCTATTACAATCTCTTCATTTTCTGATGCATCTATTAAAAATTTTGCCTGACTAGCAAGGTGTTGTCCATCTCCATCCAAACTAACAACATGTGTATATCCTAGTTCTTTAGCTTTTCTTGTTCCTGTAACTATTGCTTGACCTTTTCCTTTGTTTACATCATGTCTTTCAATAATTAATTTTTCATTTTTTTTCCAATATATTACAAAGAGGCTTATGTGAACCGTCATCAATTACAATAAGACTGTATCCATGAGAAAGCACATCATTTACGACATCTTGAATAGTATTAAAGTTATTATAAGTAGGTATTATTACAATATATTTATTCATAAATTATCTCACTTATTTTTTTTATTTTCAAGGTCTGTTATAAGAATCTTATTTTTAATCTGACTAAATATAATTTTATTATTAGGTTTTATAATATTTAGAAACTTGGTTTTTTTTAATCTTTTTAATTTTTATGTCAAATAATTCTTGTGCAATATCAATTTGTAAAAAAAACCAGGTAATATTGGCATATCGGGGGGGAAATGTGCACAAAAAAAATGGGATGTTTTTCATTTGATAAAAGAATTTCTATACTTTTTTCATGTTCTTTAGTTATAGTATACAAATCGTTTGTAAAATTCATCTAATTCTTTCTTTTAAAATTGTGTAATTTTACTTTTTTATCACTAAATATTATATTAACTTAATTATTATTAAAGATGCAATGATAATATAAATTATTTATAAGCACTATAATAATATAATTTTTGCAATAAAAAGAAGGAAATTGAAAATAATGGCAATCACAAGCAAAGAATTTAAAGAAGTATTAATTCAAGGATTAAACTTAGAAGATATTGAAGCAGATGAAATAGAGGATAATGATGCATTATTTGGAGATGATGGATTAGGATTAGATTCTGTTGATTCAATCGAGTTAGTTTTAATTATTGAAAAAGAATATGGTGTAAAAATTCAAAATCCTGAAGAGTATAATACAATTTTCGCTTCTGTTAATAATTTATTAGCATATATTAATGAAAATAAGTAAAAAAAGCTTATATAAATAACTTCCATGCAATATCTTCTGCTGGGAACTGTGCAGAAGAACTTTTTGATTCAATTTGCAAAAAAAAAGATTGTATTTCTATTGATAGTACTTATGTAAAAGATAGAGATGTAGCAATTGGAAAAATTAAAAATGATAAATCATTTAAAACTTTACTCTTTGAAGGGTGTAAAAAAAGTATTAGATGAATCATCACTGGATGATTATTCTGATACTTTACTTGTAATAGGTTCATCTGTTGGAGGGATGGCAGAAACAGAGAATATTTTTTTTAAAGATAAATCTTATGAAAATATAGATTATAAAGAACATACAATTGATTCAATTGCTTATAATTTAAAAAAAGAGTTTACTTTTTATGATGATGTTTCTTTCTCTACTGCTTGCACTTCTAGTGCAAATGCCTTAGGTTATGCAAAAGAAGTTTTATCAAAAGGTATTTATAAGAATGTTTTAGTAGTTGGAGCTGATTCTTTATCATCAACTACTGTATGTGGATTTGCTGCATTAAGTGTACTTTCTTCAAAACCTTGTACTCCATTTGATAAAAATAGAGAAGGTATGAATGTATCAGAAGCTATTGCGATTTTACTTTTACAAGATGAAAAAACAGAAAATAGTGTTGAGTTATGTGGAGTTGGTTATAGTTCTGATTCACACCATATGACTCAGCCTCACCCTGATGGCTTAGGTGCAAGAAATGCTATTGAAAATGCTTTAAATGACGCAAATATTACTTTTGATAAAGTTGACTACATCAATGCCCATGGTACAGGAACAATAGCAAATGATAACAGTGAGGCAAATGCAATTGCTTCACTGTTTACAAATAAACCATATATCAGTTCAACAAAATCTTTTACAGGACATACTTTAGGTGCTGCTGGAGCTATTGAAGCAATTATTTCTGTAATGTGTTTACAAAAACAAATAATTGTTCCTTGTAAAGATTTAGAAAATCCTAATAGAGATGATATTTTGTTTACAAATAAACCTTTATCATGTGATCTAAATTATGTAGTTAGTAACTCTTTTGCTTTTGGTGGAAATAATACAAGTTTAGTTTTTGGAAAATGTAATGAAAATTAATTTAGAAATACTTAGTGCAACACATTTACTTGCAGATGAAGAAGTAAGTGATTTAAGAACAAAAGAGTTAGTCCCTAAAATGGTCTTTAGAAGAAGATTAACAAGAGCTGCAAAGCTTGTAGTTGAAGCTGTAGATAAAGTAGATTTTGAGAATGGAAGAATTGTTTATGGAAGTGCTTTTGGGGGGGAATTAAAAGCAAGTGCAAGTATTTTAGATGCAATTTTAAATGAAGAGATGATTTCTCCTACTGATTTTCAAAATTCAGTTTATAATACAGCAGTTTCATATTTATCAATTTTAAAAAGTAATAAAAATGAAATTCTTACTATTTCAAGTGGTGATAAAACTTCCGAGAAAATTTTAAAAGTTGGCGCAATTAAAGCTTTGGATGGAGATGAAATATTACTATTGGCAACAGAGACTTTAAATATTAAAAATATTGAACAAATAAACAGATGTATAGATAATCTTGAATCTGTAGTTGCTTTAAAAGTTAAACTAACACAAGATGAGGCAACAATAAATCTTACAAATAAAAATAGTGCTAACTACCCTGAATCAATTGCTAAAATGATTGAAATATCAGAAAATTATGATAAAAATAGAAAAAAAATATAATTGAGGTTCAAATATGAACTTGCCTCATGAAGAACCTATTAGATTTGCAAATGAGGTATTAAATTTATCAGAGAATAGAATTACAGTAAGTTGTAGTTTCCCTTTCTCTCCTACTTTAGCAATGGCTTGTGAAGCAGCTGCTCAAAGTAGTGCTGGTTTTGCGCAAGAATCTTCTGAACCTAAAATAGGTTTTTTAGTATCGTTAAAAGATATTATTCTAGAAAAAGAGATGGATTTTTTAGATGCTATTATAGAAATTGAAAGAACATTTGATTTTGCAGCTATGAGTGAATATAGTTTTGAGTTAAAGAATAATGAGATTACTTATGTAAGAGGTAAAATCACTATTGCATTAAATGAAAAATAAGGGAAATAGTGGAAAAAGAGTTTTTTAATAATTATGAAGATTTAAGTGCTATCCAAGCTCAATACGAAGCTCAAAAAAAATTGCCTTTGCTCCAATTGTTTTTCAAGTAGTAAGAACAATGAGAGATTTAAAAATTTTAGATATTTTATCTAAAAATAAAGATGGATTAACTTATGCTAAATTGGCAAAAGAGTGTAATTTATCAAGATATGGAATTCAAGTTTTATGTGAAACTGCATTAAGTGCAGGGGGGGTTGTTTTTATAAAAGATGAAAAAGTAATTCTTTCTAAAATAGGATTTTTTTTATCAATAGTGATAAAATGACTAATGCAAATATGAATTATAATCATCATGTAAATTATCAAGGTCTGTTTTATTTAGATGATGCAATCAAAAATGAAAAAGCAGAAGGACTTAAAGTTTTTGGGCAATGGGATACAATTTATCCAGCTTTATCAACTCTGCCTAAAGATGCCAAAGATAGTTGGTTTACTTTTGACCATTTGTATTCTGATTCTGCTTTTTCATCTGCAATTAAAAAAATTAGAAGAGTTGAAACCTAAAAGTATTTTAGATATTGGTGGAAATACAGGGAAGTTTGCAACACTTTTTGCTTCGTCTAATCCTGATATTGAAATTACAATTATGGATCTTCCTCAGCAAATAAAACTTGCTAAACAAACTATTTATGAAAAGAATATTCAAAATGTTGCAACTTATGAAGCAAATATCTTATTGGAAGAGACAGTAATACCAAAAGGTTATGATATTTATTGGATGAGTCAATTTTTAGATTGTTTTAAAGAAGAACAAATTATTAATATTTTAAAAAAAATTAAAGCTTCTAAAGATGAAAATAGTGAAATATGTATTATGGAGCCTTTTTGGGATAAACAAAGTAATGAAACAGCTGCATATTGTGTAATTAATACTTCTCCTTATTTTACAGCTATGGCAAATGGATATAGTAAAATGTTTAAATATACAGACTTTTTTTTAAATTATTAGAAAAAGCTGGACTTAAAGTAATAGAATCAATTGATAATATAGGCTTATGTCAAACAATTATTAGATGTAAATAGTCTTAATCATAGTTAAAATTTAAAAAAAAGCCAAACTTTAGTATAATCTAACTTTATATCAAAAAAACTAGGATTATAAATGTCTTTTTCAGAAATACTATCTTCAAGTTCTACTAGAATTAAAACAGGCTTAGCTCTTATTATAGCAGCTGTAATTATTGGTTACATAGATTCATTTTTTTATTATGTGGCTTCTTTTTGGAGGTTTACTTGTTGTTGCAATTAGCGAATCTCAAAAACTTTATAAAACTCAGATTGATTCAATTTATTTATATACAGGTGTACTATGGTTTGCAGCATATTTTTATCCTGCCCCCCCAGAAGACTTAATATTTGTTATTGCAGTTGTATATGCTTCTATTTTGGCCTATACTAAAAATTTAGATAAAAAAATATTTTTACCTCTTTTATATCCTACGGCATCATTTTTATTTTTATTAACACTCTATATTGAATATGGAGTAATGTCTTTGTTTTGGCTTCTTGTAATAGTTGCAGGTGCTGATATTGGAGCATATTTTGTTGGAAGAAGTATGGGAAAAACAAAGTTTTGTGAAACAAGTCCAAATAAGACTTTAGAAGGTGTAGCAGGTGGTTTAATAGTTGCAACGATTTTTGGAGTTATATTTGCAATAGATAATATTTCTGTTTTTGGTGCAATTGTAATATCTTTACTTGTTGGTTTGTCTTCAGTATTTGGAGATCTTTTTGAATCGTACTTAAAAAGAGAAGCTGGAGTAAAAGATAGTGGAGATATTCTTCCTGGACATGGGGGGGGAATTTTAGATAGAACAGATGGATATCTTTTTGGTGGTATTGTAATGTTAGTTCTTTTACGAGCAGTAATGTGATTGTATTAGGAAGTACCGGTTCAATTGGGGGGGTAAATACTCTAAATATCGCTAGAAAGTTTGATTTAAATGTTGAGGTTTTAGTTGCTGGAACTAATATCAAAGTTTTGAATGAACAAATAGCAGAGTTTAATCCAGAAAAAGTAGTAGTAGCAAATAAAGAAGATATAAAAGATGTAAATCACCCAAATGTATCTTTTGGCGAAAATGCTATTTTAAATGCAATTGAAGAGTCTGAGTCAAAGACAGTTGTAAATTCACTTGTTGGCTTTTTAGGATTAAGACCAACCTTAAAGCAATAGAGTGTGGTAAAAAGATTGCTTTAGCAAACAAAGAATCACTTGTAGTTGCTGGAAAATTTATTGGCCAAAGCAAACTAAGACCAATTGATAGTGAACACTTTGGATTATGGTATTTACTCCAAGATAAAAAAAATAAACTCTATGACAGTAACTGCAAGTGGAGGTTCTTTTAGGGATTATCCATTAGAGCAGTTAAAAAAATGTATCTATAAAAGAGGCTTTAAATCATCCAAATTGGTCAATGGGAAATAAAATCACAATAGATAGTGCAACAATGACAAACAAAATGTTTGAACTTGTAGAGGCTGCATGGCTTTTTGATACAAACAAATTAGATGCAATAATAGAGACAAAATCACTTATTCATGCACTTATAAACTTTGAAGATGGAAGTTCTACAGCTCATATAGCAAATGCTTCAATGCAACTTCCAATTGCTTATGCAATTTTAGGGAAATGCGATGAAGAGATTTTAAAACCAGTTGATTTACTTGAAGTTGGGAATTTAGAGTTTAAAAAAAATAGAGAGTCAAAGGTATCCTATCTGGGATGTAAAAGATGAAATATTAAATAATCTTGATTTAGGGGGGGTTGTTTTAAATGCTGCAAATGAAGTAGCTGTGTCAAAATTTTTAAATAGTCAAATAGGATTTTTAGATATTTCTAAAATCACTTTAGATGCTTTAAATAAGTTTAATAGTGTAAATCCTAAAACAATAGATGATATTTTTGAAATTGATAAAGAAGTAAGGGCTTATTGTGGGAATTGATTTACTTATACCTTTTGGGATATTAATTGTACTTGTAGTTTATTTGATTTATACAAGAAGTAAATTTGAAAAAGATATTACAACTACCTATGAAGAAAAATTTGAAGAGTGGAAAAAAAACTCAGACTTTGTAAAAACTGATGAAAAAGTTTGTAAAGAGTTAGTTGGTTTAGTCTTCAAAGAAGGGTATAATATAGATATAGAGTTATTAGATGATAGTGTGAAGTCACAACTTGAACGAGGAAAATTCAAAATAAAGGGTAAATGATGAGATATTTATTCCTAATGTTTTTTTATAATAAGTTTATCTTTCTCTAGTGATTTTAGAAGAGATGCCTCTTCTAAAGTAGTAGTTGATTCAAAAAATAAGTTAATGTGGATAGATAATGTAACTGTTATAAAATTAACAAAGACCCACGAAGATGCTACAAAATATTGTGAAACACTCAGTTACTCAGGATATGATAACTGGCGAGTTCCTGAAATTGAAGAGTTTAAATTAATAGTAGATAAAAAAAATGAAAGAAACTATATAAATAGAGCATTTAGATTTAATGTTCCTGATGGTTACTGGGCTAGAAAAGCTCATTGGCGTACATTTTGGTTTTATGCAGATTATATGCATTTTGTAAGTGGAACACCATATTATGATAGTAGACATAAAACAAAATATGTTAGATGTGTAAGAGATATACAATAAAGTAGAGGTTATATGAAAGAAAAAAAGAGTTTTAGTATTACATGGTTTAGGAGGAAGTGCATATCCTCACTGGCAAGCACATTTAGCTGCTGACTTAATCAAACAAAATACTGCTGTATCATTTCCAAATTTTCCAAATAAGGATAATCCAGATTTAAAAGAGTGGAAAGAGTTTTTAAAAAAAAGAGATTGAGCATTTTAAACCTACAGTTGTAGTATGTCACTCTTTGGCAAATCATTTATGGTTTCACACTTGTGAAGAGTTAAATTATGAACTTGATAAACTGATGTTAGTAGCACCTGTAAGAAATGAAATATTAGAAGATGCAAAAACATTCTTTCCTTATCCAATTCCAAGTGATTTAAAAGCAAAAGAAGTAATCATGGCAGCTTCTACAAATGATCCATATATAAATGTAGAAGAAGCAATAAGACTACAAAGTAAGTTAAGAATTGGTATGAAGCTATTAGAAGATGCAGGACATATAAATGCAGACTCTGGATATGGTAAACTTGATTGTGCATTAGATTGGATAAATCGTGAAGAAGAGTGTGAGGAAAGTAAGTAGATGATACTTAGTATAGAGAGTTCTTGTGATGATAGTTCAATAGCTATAACAGATATCAGAACAAAAAAAATTAATTTATCATAAAAAAATATCTCAAGAGTTAGAACATAGTATATACGGTGGAGTTGTACCTGAACTTGCTGCAAGACTTCATGTCGAAGCATTACCTAAAATACTTGAAGAGTGCAAAGAGTATTTTCCTAAACTAAAAGCAATAGCTGTAACAAATGCACCAGGGTTATCCGTAACACTTATGGAAGGTGTAACTATGGCAAAAGCATTAGCTCTTAGTTTAAATCTTCCACTAATAGCAGTTAATCATTTAAAAGGTCATATCTACTCACTATTTATTGAAAAAGATGAAGTTTTTCCTACAACTATTCTTTTAGTTTCAGGTGGACATACTCAAATTATAGAGGCTAAAAGTCATAATGATATGAAAATTGTAGCTTCAACTATGGATGATAGTTTTGGTGAAAGTTTTGATAAAGTTGCAAAAATGATGTCCCTTGGATATCCAGGTGGACCAATAGTTCAAGAAAAAGGACTTAAAGGTGATGAAAATAGATTTGATTTTCCAGTACCTTTAAGACAGAGTCCTAATATAGAGTTCTCATATTCAGGACTTAAAAATGCAGTTAGAATGCAAATAGAGAAATTAGAAAATCAAGAAGATGGTATAACAGAACAAGATATTTGTGATGTATGTGCCTCTTTTGAAAAAAAACTGCAGTTGCACATATTATGCAAAAACTAAAGAAGCTATTTAAAAATCATAAAGCTTCTAAAAACTTTGCAATTGTAGGTGGGGGGGCTAGTGCAAATATTAGACTTAGAACTGCAATTGAAGAGTTATGTAAAAAGAATAATACAAAGCTATTTTTGAGTGAACTTAAATACTGTTCTGACAATGCAGCTATGATAGGACGTGTTGCAGTAGAACAGTACAAACAAAATGACTTTGTATCTATAAAAGATATTGATGTTCAAACTAGAGTAAAGGAGTTCAAATGATTTTTGAAATGGGTGCAAAACTTGATGGGGGGGATAATTTTGAAACTTCTAAGAATGATAAAAAAAATAAAAAGTCATTAAATGAAATATTACCTAAGAATCAACACCAACTAGTATTTACTTATGAAAAAAAGAAAAGGTAAGCCAGTTACTTTAGTAGGAAGATTTTATTTAGATGAAAAAGAGAAAAAAAAGAAGTACTTAAATTACTAAAGAAAAAAAACTTGCTTGCGGTGGAGCTATAAAAGATGAGTGGATTGAATTGCAAGGTGATGTAAAAGAGAAGATTAAAACTGTTTTAGAAAAAGAGGGTTGGAAGTTTAGAAAATAAAGGTCTAGTATGCAAAATATTTATTATGAAGTTGGAAGCTTAGATAAAAGATGTTATGAAGAGTTTGAATTAACAGAAGATTTACTTATGGAGCATGCAGCTTCAGCTTTAAGTAGAGAGATTTATAAAAGCTGTGAAAAAAATAAAACTGTATTAATAGTTTGTGGTCTTGGAAATAATGGTGCAGATGGAATAGCTTTAGCTAGACTTTTATATAAAAGATATGATGTTAAACTTTATATACCTTTTGGTGTGAAATCTTCTATGGCTAAACTTCAATTAAAAAGAGTAGAACTTTTAGGTATACAATCAGTTGATAAAATAGAAAACTGCGATGTAATTGTTGATTGTCTTTTTGGAAGTGGATTAAATAAAGACTTGGATAAAAAATCTCAAAATATAATTAATACCTTAAATGCACTTGACTCAATAAAAATAGCTTGTGATATTCCAAGTGGTGTAAATAGTATAGGGCAAGTAACTACTGTAGCTTTTGATGCAGATACTACTATTACTATGGGAAGTTTAAAAGTAGCACTTTTTTTCAGATACTGCAAAAGATTATGTAGGTGAGATAAAAGTAGCAAACCTTGGTGTTCAAAGAGAGGTATATGAAGTTGATTCAAATATTTATCTTTTAGACAAAGAGGATTTAAAACTTCCTTTAAGGGATAAAAAAGATTCCCATAAGGGAACATATGGACATCTAAATGTAATAGCAGGATGTAAAAAAGGAGCAGGAGTAATTGCTGCAAAAGCTGCTTTTGGATTTGGTGCAGGATTAGTAAGTGTTATTTGTCATGAGAGCATTGATTTACCGTATCATATAATGCAAACTCATAAGTTAACTGAAAACTGTACAGCAATTGCACTTGGAATGGGGGGGCTAGGTCGTTATGAAGAAAAAGAGATAAAAGAGATTTTAAATAATGATATTCCTACAATTATTGATGCTGATCTTTTTTATGACGAGGTAATCCTAGAAGCCTTAGACAAAGAAGTTGTTTTAACTCCTCATCCAAAAGAGTTTTGTGCTTTATTAAAGTTATGTGGCATTGATGATATTGATATAAATACTTTACAAAACAATAGATTTGCATATGTAGAATTATTTTGTAAAAAGTATCCAAGTGTAGTACTTCTTTTAAAAGGTGCAAATGTAATTATTGCACAAAATGAAAAGATGTATATAAATAGTTTTGGAAGTGCAGTTTTAAGTAAAGGTGGTAGTGGAGATGTACTAAGTGGATTAGTTGGTTCTTTACTTGCACAAGGTTATAACTCTTTAGATGCTGCAATAAGTGCAAGCTTAGCTCATGCAATAGCTGCAAACAATTATAAAAAGAACAACTACTCTTTAATCCCTGCTGATTTAGTTGAAGAGGTTAAAAAAATTATGAGTTTAATCATTGTCCAAACAACTTGTGGAACTAAAGAAGAAGCAAAAAAAATTGCAAAAATTTTAATAGAAAAAAAAGCTTGCTGCATGTGTTCAAATGTCAGAAATTGAATCATTTTATATGTGGGAAGAAAATTTTTGTAACGATAATGAAATATTATTAAATATAAAAACAAAAAAAAGAAAATTTCAAAAAAAATCAAAAGCAAAATTAAAGAATTACATAGCTATGATGTGCCAGAAATTATCAGTGTAAATATTGAAAATGTTAGCAAAGATTATAAAAAATTTATAGGAGAAAATACAAAATGAGTGATATCCTAAAAGTAGGTAAATATGAATTTAATAGTAGACTTATTGTTGGTTCAGGAAAGTATGATTCTTTTCAAACAACTAAAGATGCAACATTAGCTTCAGGAAGTGAACTTATTACTGTTGCAATTAGAAGAGTTAATATTACAAACCCAAATGAAGAGAATTTATTAGATTACTTCAAAGATACAAATGTAAAACTTCTTCCAAACTCTGCTGGATGTTTTACAGCCCAAGAAGCTATTACAACATTTAGACTTATGAGAGAAGCAACTGGAATTGATATTATCAAATTAGAAGTTATTGGTGATGCACAAAAAACTTTATATCCAGATGTTATTGAGACTATTAAAGCTTGTGAAGTTTTAAAGAAAGATGGATTTACTATTATGGCTTATACTAGTGATGACCCAATTATTGCAAAACAATTAGAATCAGCTGGTGCAGATGCAATTATGCCTTTAGCTGCACCTATTGGTTCTGGACTTGGTATTCAAAACCCATATAACATTGCATTTATTAGAGATGCGGTTAATGTTCCTGTATTAGTTGATGCAGGTCTAGGTTGTGCATCAGATGCTTCATATGCAATGGAATTAGGTGCAGATGGTATATTAGCTAATACAGCAATTGCACAAGCACAAGACCCAATGGCAATGGCAGAAGCATTTAAGTATGCAACAATTGCTGGAAGACTAAGTTATAAGGCAGGTAGAATCCCTAAAAAAACCTTATGCAACAGCTAGTTCTCCTGTTGATGGTTTAATCCAGTTTTAATCGAAAAATAGAAATTTCAAAAAAAATTTCTATTTTTTCCAAAAAGCCCTTGACAATGTTAAAAAAAACATAGTATAATTCCGTCCACTTTTTGAAAGAATAGTGAATGTTTCGGGGGGGCGTAGCGCAGTCTGGTTAGCGCACCTGGTTTGGGACCAGGGGGGGGCCGGAGGTTCGAATCCTCTCGCCCCCCCGACCATTTTTTTTATGGTAGGTATAGCTCAGTTGGTTAGAGCATCTGGTTGTGGTTCAGAGGGCCGTGGGTTCGAATCCCATTACTTACCCCCCCATTTTTTTTATATAAGCGTCTGTAGCTCAGCTGGATAGAGCAATGCCCTTCTAAGGCATCGGTCACACGTTCGAATCGTGTCAGGCGTGCCACTTTTATTTAAGATTTGAGTTGTTTTTTTCAACTGAATCTTTTTTTTTGTCTATTGCGGATGTGGTGAAATTGGTAGACACGCCAGACTTAGGATCTGGTGCCTCACGGTGTGGAGGTTCGAGTCCTCTCATCCGCACCATTTATTTTTAAAGTATCTTCAAGCATTCGGTTTGAACTTATACTTTACCGAGCGGGAGTAGCTCAGTTGGCTAGAGCCTCTGCCTTCCAAGCAGATTGTCGCGAGTTCGAGTCTCGTCTCCCGCTCCACTTTTTTATGACCCAATCATTAACTAATATGAAGCCTATATTGGGGGGGTATCGCCAAGCGGTAAGGCACCAGTTTTTGGTACTGGTATGCGCAGGTTCGAATCCTGCTACCCCCCCATCCACTTTCAAATTTTAAAATCGCGGAATAGAGCAGCTAGGTAGCTCGTCGGGCTCATAACCCGAAGGTCGTAGGTTCAAATCCTACTTCCGCAACCAAAATCATTTACTTAAAAAAAGCTTTTTAAAAAAAACCTTGATGCCAAATTAGGATCCCATGAAATAATTAAAAAAAGGCATATCAACTTCACCATATCTTTCTAATTCATGTACAACTTCTATCCCTCCAAATTTAGAGAATAGTTTTAAATGGTCTTTTCTTATTCCTGAAAGAGTTAATCCTATTTCATTATTTATAAAGACATCATATACTCCAGCCATTAAATATCTAAACTCTAAATTTAATCCTTGCCCTCTATGTTTAACAATATTTCTTGAAATTTCTCCAATTACTCCATGTTTTTTTCTTTGAATATCAAAAGTAAGTTTTTCTTCTGATGGTAATTTATTCTCAGAATCAAAAATTAGTCTACATGTCCCAGTTACTTCTTTTTCTCTTTGATAATATAAAACAGCAGAGTTTTTATCGAATATATCAAAATTTAAACCTTCAATTGTATCTGGACATTCATTTTGATAGTTTATTTGATGATATACTTCACTTCTAAGTTTAAATACTTCTACTAACTCTTCTGCTGTAGTAGTTAGTTTTAGACTTTCAAATCTATTTTCCCAATTTAGATTTTTATTAAAAGCAATTGTTTCTTCAATCATATTTTCAAGAAAAATTCTTTTTTTGAAAGTCTCAAATGCCTCTGCTTGTTGTATACTAAAACTATCAGGAAGATAGTTAAACTTTTTCTCAATGTTACTTTTTACAAGTTCTTGTAGTTGATTTAACAGTATATTTTTGTTTAGATTTGCCATTTTTTTCTCCTTTGTAGGAGAAAATTTACAGGAGGTATGTCACAATTTGCGTCACAAATAATGTAACAAAATTAGAAATATGGAGTTAGTTTACAACCTATACTAGGAATTGTTTCAACTAGTTTGTACTCTAGTTTAGAGCGTAGTCTATAAATAAGTGTTCTTAAAGCACTATTAGATACTGGTGCATCTGGCCAAATATAATATTCTAAGTTTGAAAAAGAGACAATACTTCCTTTTGCTTCTACTAAGATTGTAAGTAGTTTTTTTTCATTTGGACTAAGTTTTATTGGAATAGTATTGTAATAAAGAGTTTCATTTGTCAAATCATAATAGTAATTAAAACCTAAAGGTCTTGTTTGATTATCTAGATTTGATTGATTTGATTCATATATTTTATATAGACCTAAAAGAATAGTTGATTTTAATTCTTCTCTTTTAAAAGGTTTTAAAAGATAACTAATAGGATTTGTTTTTATAGCTCTTTCAATAGTATTCTCATCTGAATAGGCAGTTAAATATATAATAGGAATATTTTCAATTTTTTTTGAATCTCTTTAGCTGTTTCAATACCATCTTTACTATTTTTTTAGATTTATATCCATTAGTATTATTGTAGGTTTTCTACTTTTGACACTCTTAACAGCATCATCAAAACTCGCAACAATTTGAGTGACTTCAAAACCTAATTTTAGTAAAGCTTTTTTTATATCTAATGCAACAATTGATTCATCTTCAACTATTAAAACTTTTGTTTTAATCATCATTATTCCAAAATATCTCAGTTGTCACACCATTTGATGAGTCAATATTTATTTCTCCTTTTAATTGATTTTTAGATAGTGTAGTTACTAATATAAGTCCTAAAGAACCATTAGATGATTTATTCTTATATCCTATACCATTATCTTTTACAGTTAGGCTTATAGTATGGTTTTTTTTGTTTTAATTTAATATATATTTCTCCTTCTTTATTAGGGAATGCATATTTAAATGAGTTTGTTATTAGTTCATTTAGAATAAGACCACAGTAAATAGCATGTTCAATTTTAAGTTCAGTTTGAACATCTAAATGAATATCTATATCATCTTCATAAGCTTCCTTAACTTCTTCAATTAAAATATCAAAATATTCATAGGCATTTACATAAGTAATGTTATCTTGTTTGTATAGGAGTTCATGAAGATGACTCATTGCTTTTATTCTATTTTGAATAGTTATTAAAACATCATTTAGCTTTTTATCTTTTATATCATCTGCTTGTAGTCTAATTAATGAGACAATCATCTGCATATTGTTTTTTTTACTCTATGATTTAGCTCTTTTAGAAGTAACTCTTTTTCATCTACTGTATGTTTTAAGTCTTTTGTTCTTAAAGCAACTTCTTTTGATAATCTTTCAGTCTCATTTTTTTTGTTGTGTTAGTAGTTTATCATTTGCTTCATTTTTCTCTTTTTGTAGATTATTAATTTTATCTGCAAGAGCAATTGAGAATACAAGTGCTTCAAGAACGAGTGTTGTCTCAATATAGTATGAAAAATATTGGTGAATATTAAAAACACCTTGACTTGAAAGAAACATAAAAAAATATAGCAAGGAAGATTAAGCACCAACCAAATAGTATAAAATATGCTTGTCTATTTTTTCTAAGTGCAGAATAAATAGTAATAAAAACTAGAAAAATCATTAAAAGAAGGGTTAATAGGTTTCTATATTTATCATAATCATCAGTTAGTAAGAAAAATATGATTGATATAGGGATTAATATTAAAAAAGTATTCAATATTTTATTATATGTTGGATACTGTTTAATTTGTAAAAAGCTTTTTGTAAATAATCCAAGTGCTATTACTGGGATTGCAACAAAAACAGAAGCTGCTTCAATTGTTTTTATCATAAGACTTGGTTCTAGTAAATAGATGTTTGCAAAACCTATATATAAAAGATGATGAACAATGATTCCTAGAATGTATAAAACATAATATAAATAACTAATATCTTTAGTAAAGAAGTAGATAAAAAGATTATATATAGCTAGAATAAACATTGCTCCAAAGAATAGGGTTAATATGATTTGATGTTTTATCTCTTTTTTAAAAAAAATTTTCATCAGACCATAGGTTAAGTTTGACTATTAAAGTTGTAATATGTGAAGATGCTTTAACAAAATAAGTAACACTTTGCTTTGGTTTTATATCAATACTAAATATGGGGGGGTTAACAGTATTTTTATTAGAGTTTTTAAAAAAAAGTCCACTTTCCTCTTTTTTTATAGTTTTTATTAGGATCATAAAATTCAATATTAGTTGTTATTGCATTTGCATACTCAATTATTTTATGAACAGGTTTATCTGAATTATTATATAAAGTGAACTTTATCCAAACATTTAATTTTGGGCTATATCCAAAACTTAGAGTTGAAGCTTCATTGTATTTAAAAAGATAGTTACCATCTTTTATATCAAAAACTGTAAGTTTTTCTGTTTTATCTATATAAACTTCTGAAGAAGAAAGAATTTCTTTAAAGTTGATGTTTTCATTTATAATAATTGGTTTTGCATATATAAGTGAACTAAATAGTAATAAAAAGATTAATTTTAAATAAGTCATGAGTTACCCTGTGTGTTGATTCTTGATTATACATAATAATAATTATTAAATTGATAAATATTATGGAGATGTTTTTTTTTAAAGTTAAAAGTGTGACAGAGTATGTGACATAACTAGATAGTTTATAGAATAAATTAAAAATTACTCATTTATTTTTCTATAATTATTCTACAACCTATATTTGGAATTGTTTCAATTAGTTCAAATGCAAGCTTTGATCTAAGTCTATAAATTAGTGTTCTAAGTGTACTTGCAGATACAGTATTATTAGGCCAAATTTGATATTCAAGTTCAGAAAATGTAACAATAGTCCCTTCAGCTTTGATAAGTATTTTAAAAAGAATTTTCTCTTTAGTCCCAAGCTTTATATGTAAATTTTTATAATAAAGTCTATCTATTTTAGTATCATAGTAGTAGTCAAAGCCTAAACTATCAAGTGTTTTATCTATATTTGCTTCTTTGATAATTTTTCTTTTATAAAGTCCTAACATAATATTTGATTTAAGTTCATCTCTTTTAAATGGTTTGATTAAATAACTTACAGGCTGAGTTTTAAGAGCTCTAGTTAAGGTCTTTTCATCACAATATGAGGTTAAATAAATAATTGGAATATCTTCTGTAACTTGAATTTTTTCAGCTATTTCAATACCATCTTTCCCTGCACCTAAAAAAAATATCCATTATAATAATATCAGGTTTAGTAATTCGTAAACTATTTAATGCACTATTGTAATCTGATGCTATATTTGTAACTTCAAAATCAAGATTTATTAAAGTTTTTTCCATATCTAAGGCAATAATTGATTCATCTTCAACTATTAATACTTTCGGTTTATTCATTTATTTAATACTTATAATTATTTTTTATTTTGAAATGATACCATTTTTTTGTCACAAAATCATCACAAAACATAGATTTATTATTATTTTTTACTATAATATATATATTAATACTAAAAGGCTATTTATGTCAATAGGAATTTTAACTTCAGGTGGAGATTGTGCAGGCATGAATCCTGCCATTAAACAGTTTGTTGATTATTGTTTAAATCAAAATATTAAACCATATTTGATATATGATGGTTTAGAAGGTCTAATTGATGGTGATATAAAAGAGGCAACACATAAAGATGTTGCTGGAATTATGCATGAAGGTGGAACTATGATACGTTCTTCTCGTTCAAAGAGATTTTATGAATATAAATATAGAAAAAAAAGGCTTTTAAAAATCTTCAAAAAAAATGGAATTGATAAAATTATTATACTTGGTGGCGATGGTTCCTTTAGAGCATTAAATGAATTTAATAAAGAGTTTGGGATAAGTTTTATAGGAGTTCCTGCAACAATAGATAATGATATTTTTGGAACGGAATATTGTTTAGGAGTTGATACGGCTTTAAATATTATAAGAGAATCTACAGATGCTATAAGAGATACTTCAGCATCCTTTAAAAGAGCTTGCGTGATAGAGACAATGGGAAGAGATTGTGGCTATCTTGCTTTAATATCTGCAATTACTTGTGGTGCAGAAGTTTGTATTATTCCTGAGTTAGAGTATGATTTAGATTTGATTGCAAAGAGATTGAAAAAAAAGAGCTTAAAAATGGTAGGAAATATATTGTCTGTGTAGTAGCAGAAGGTTGCAACAAAAGTGCTTGTACTAGTACCCAAGAGTTAGTAAAATGGTTAGAAAATGAAATAGGGATAGAGACAAGAGCAACAATTTTAGGACATGTACAAAGAGGTGGAAACCCTACAGTGTATGATAGGTTAATGGCTTCTGAATTTATTACTTTTAGTATAGATAAACTTTTAGAAGATAATAAAATAAAAAAATAGTGTAATAGTTTACAACAAAGGTGAGTTTGAATTTGTATCAATTGAGTATGTAAATTCACAAAAATATCAAATAAGAGATGAACTTATAGAACTAGCTAAAAGGTTAGTAAACTAGGCTTATTAGGCTTTAATCAATTAGTTGGTATTATAAATAGATATAACAATTTAATAATTATAAGGTAATTAGATGATAGCAGTTTTTAATGCAATTACAAATATTGCAGCAGATATAGAAAAAAATGTATTTGTTGATTGCGAAAGATTTATTTCAAGTGGTTTAAGTTGCGAACAAATGCATAACAATGTACATGAATATTGTTCTCAAGTTATTGAAAAAGAGTTTAAAAAAGTAAAATCAGTTCATGGTTTTGTTGGGAAAGATACTAAAGAGTATTCAGTAATAAATGAAAATGGTAAATATAAAATAAGTTATGTAGCTATAGACAATTTAGATTTATTAGATGTAGATTTTTCATTAGGAACTATCTTTGGTATTTATGAAAATAAATTAGATGCTTTTCACTTAAAAGCAGCTATATATATTACATATGGACCAACTTTCCAATTAGTACTTGCTTCAAAAGATGAGGGAGTAATCTATTTTTCTTATGAAGATGGAGAATTTATAGAACAAGATCCTTTATCTTTAGGTGAGCAAGGTAAAATTAACTCAACTGCAGGACTTGCAAATGAATGGAGTGTTGAACACAAAAATTTAATTGATAGCTTTTTTTAATAAAGGTTATAGACTAAGATTTTCTGATTCTTTATCTTTAGATACGCATCAAATTTTATTTAAAAGAGGTGGATTATATAGTTCTCCTGCAACAGCTTCTTTCCCAAATGGAAAATTAGAGACTATCTTTGAAGCTTTTCCAATTTCATATATTATTGAGCAAGCTGGTGGTAGAGCAATAAATGAAAAAGGAAGAATTTTAGATATGATAGGTGTAGAAATTGATGATAAAACACCTATCTATTTTGGTTCAAAAAATGAGATTCAAATAGTTGAGGACTCTTTTTAATAGATAAGATAAAAGTTTGTAAGAAATTTCTTACAAACTTTAGCTAGCATAATGAACTACTTAATTACAAATAACCAAACATCAAATTTTTTTTAACTATATTACAGCTCTTTTAGACAAATGTAAATCTTTTTATTTTAATGTGGCTTTCATAAACTATAGTGGAACACAACTTTTACTTGATAGTTTAAAAAAATGTCAACGAAGAGAAGTGAAAGGAAAGATACTAACTTCAACATATTTAAATTTTACAGAAGTAAAAGCATTGGAAAGACTTAACTCTTTTCAAAACTTAGAACTTAAAATATATGATAGTGATTCTGTTGGATTTCATAGTAAGGCTTATATTTTTGAACTAGAAGATAGCTATGAAATAGTCATTGGCTCTTCAAATATAACAGCAAGTGCTTTTAAATCAAATATTGAATGGAATGTAAAAACTTTATCAAAAAAAGATGATATATTTTTTTTAAAGAAGTGGATAAAGAGTTTCAAGAACTTTGGGATAAATCTTTT
>JDSG01000080.1_pt1 | contig 36723 bp, 33 predicted proteins | sample 199341 | NCBI WGS metagenome assembly JDSG01 (sample SAMN02584197, study PRJNA231836) | bioreactor metagenome | isolation source: continuous culture bioreactor short generation time transfer1 day 52 after... | place: Germany: Bremen | reverse complement strand
TGCTGCTTCTTCTTCCTCTGCTATTCTTGCTGCTTCCTCTTCCGCTGCTATTCTCGCCGCTTCTTCTGCTGCTATTCTAGCTGCTTCCTCTTCCGCTGCTATTCTTGCCGCTTCTTCTTCCGCTGCTGTGTCGTCAGACGTTTCGAAAGTTTGCTCTACGCCGTCAACGAAAACTTTGATTGAACTAACATGAATGCTTTCGCCTATATTTCCACCTGCTATTTCAAATTCAATGGTTCTATCTGCTTCAGCTAAGTCTTTTGTTACATCAAATCCTAATGTCTTAGTTTTGATTCCATGTCCTAGAACCCAATCAGATTTACCTGATCTGAGTCCTGTGTTGCTCATTATAAGCTCACTAGTTGTTCTATCTGTTGCTGCTATTGTAATTTCAAGTTCTACTCTGCTACCAGCTACTGCGTCAATAATTACTGGTGTTGTAATTGAATCAGTACCACTTTCAACGAAATGGAAACCTGCATCGTCAATATAAGAGTTACCTTCAACTGTATAACCAACTACTACTGGTTCTTCTACTACTGGTTCTTCTACTACTGGTTCTTCTACTACTGGTTCTTCTACTACTGGTTCTTCAAAAGTTTGAACAACTCCATCCACAGTTACAACAATTTTGCTAACGTGAATACTTTCGCCATTTTGTCCACCTGCTATTTCAAACTCAATGTATTTGTCATTGTCTGCTAAATCAGCAGTGACATCAAATCCTAAAGTTTTTGTTTTGATTCCGTGGCCAAGGATCCAGTCAGATTTACCTGATCTAAGTCCTGAATTACTCATTATAAGTTCACTAGTTGTTCTGTTTGTGTCTGCGATTGAGATAGCTAATTCAACTCTGCTACCTTTTTCTACGGATGTTAAAAGTGGAGTAATAATTGAATCTGTACCACTTTCAACAAAATGGAATCCTGCGTCATCAATGTATGAATCACCATTTACTGTATAACCACCAACGATTGGTTCTGATGTTGGTTCTTCCACTACTGGTTCTTCTACTACTGGTTCTTCTTGAGATCCTTGAAGTGCCAATAATTCTACTGATAAATCAGATACATTTGAGTCAGCATAGATGTATTTGCCCCCCCATGTTCCAGCCCAACCGTAACCATCTCTTCGTTCTTGGCTGATATCCATGATATCATAATAGGTTAATCCATCTCTGTCACCAAATACTGGTGTGTTTGTACCTATTTCATAGAATCTGTACCACATTTCGCTTCCTGAACTATAAACGAAATATTCGCCGTTGTAACCTTTTTGATAATACTTTGTGTTTTTCTCAACAACGTCGTGGAACCAAATCTTTGCTGATACTACTGCTTCTTTTACTGCTGGATCACTACTATTCAAGTCTTCTAGGAAGGCTACAAGTCTTGCTGATTCTTGAGCAATTTGTGACACTGGTTCAAATGAACGTCCTTTTGTCGTTTCATAAGATACTGGGTCATGTTGTCCACCCCCCCATACCGTTTTAACGCCGTTGACCTCGATTTGTGATTTGAGAATAAAATCAAGTCCTCGTTCATAGGCATCTTTAAGTTCTGCGTATCTTGATGAACTAATTAATGAACTGTTATAAAACCCTTCTTTATCAACAACTTTCTTTAGAAGTTGCATTACGTTAAGCGTTGCATCGTCATTAAATGTTGCATCATTCTCATATACTGAGCTTCCTGCATCTTGCTTTGGATATACTTGTGGAAAGCCACCTGATGGGTATTGCATAGTAGTTAAGAAATCAAATCCTTCTAGGATAGAAGCTTTGACTGAGCTGTCACCTGTGTTAGCATAAACACCTGCAAGGTATTCGATTTGTTCTACTGTAGCATCATTGTCAATAGTTCCAAGTGGTGTTACCTTGTCTTGTTGGTAATATTTGGCTTTGTTTTCACTGCCATCCCAGTATCTTGTAAAGATTTCTGGTTTGTCTTTTGTCCACCCACCATTGTCAAGTTGCCATGACATGATGTATTTACCAACAGTTGAACTATAACTTGTTGCTGCAAATGTATTTATTTGTCCGAGATTGATTGTGAATGCTAAAATGACGATAAGTGCTAATAGTTTTTTCATAAAAAGAACCTCCTCAAGTTCTTATCCCAAAACCGCAATACAAAAACTCCCCCCCTTTGGGAACTGGCTGCCATTTTACAGGCCCTTTAGCTTTGCGTCCCAGCCTTTCGACTGGTTTGCCTTTATCAGTAGAAGTTCTTAAGAACTTACCATGATCCTTTTTATAAAAAAAAGAGTTTCGTATGTACTTTTCTGAATAAATCTTACTGGTGTTACAAGTTAGAGAATGTTAAGGCCATTAGGAAGTGCCTCTCATTATTACAGTAATTATCGCAATAAAAAAACTTCCATATTGGTAACTGGCTGCCATTTTACAGGCCCTACAGTTTTGCGTCCCAATCTTTCGGTTGGTTTGCCTTTATCAATAGAAGTCATCAATGATGATTACTATTTGATAAGTGTTCTCCTACAAGTAACGTTATTATCTTGACCACGAACTAAGTATAGCATGGAAGCACTATGTATTAAAATAGGTCCTTAGTACTTAATTGGCATACGCAATATAGTACCCAGGACCTTACTTTATGTAAACCTGTATTATCCTTACTTTTTTTACAGTAATGAACGACGACTCCAAGTTATGAGTCCTGTAAGTCCCAGTACCAATGCTGTAATGGCTATAATACCATTACGTTTATGGGTTCTATCCTCTTCTTCGATATCCTGTAGATACATTTCTTCTTCATAGATACGTTCAAATTCTTCTTCGTCAGCATCTAAGTCTGGTAGGGCTGCTGGTATATCATCATCAAAGATCACATCATCTGCTAACATTGCTCGGTAAATATCTTTACCCCCCCAAGTACCAGCCCAACCATATCCATGACGTCGACTTGTACTTATTTCAGTAATAACATGAGTTACAGACCCATCCACATCTCCAAAGAGGGGGGGTTCATTACTTCCTATTTCATAGAAACGGTACCAAGTCAACTTACCACTCTGAGTTACAAAGTACCGTCCATTAAGACCTTTGAGGTAATACTTAGTATCTTCAACAGCTACGCCAGCCAACCATGTTTGGGCGCCCATTATACTTGCTTCTATTCTATCAACAGTTAAGTGTCTTTCTTCTATTACTATGATACCAGCGTCATCTTTCACTTCTTCCACAACAACGATATGTCTATTAAGCTTTTCATCTGCTTCCATTATAGTGGTATCAATGCTTTCAAGAAATCCAACAATCTTAACGGATTCTTTACTAATAATGGATAACGGTTCAAAGGCTCTACCTTTTGTTGTCTCATAGGTAAGTGGGTTATGTTGACCACCCCCCCATGCTGTTAATTCGCCATCCACTTCAACTTGCGCCATTAGTACATAGTCAATACCTTTGTAATAAGCTTCTTCAATTCGCCCATATAAGTCTTCTGATATAAGTCTACTACTATAAGGTTCTTCCTTAGTCAAAATGTCCTTATATAGATATAGAACATTGACAGTCGCATTATCATTGAAGGTTGCATCATTTTCATACACTGAACTACCGTGGTCTTGCTCTGGATACACCTGAGGGAAACCACCTGATTCATATTGCATTGTCAGCAAAAATTCTAGCCCTTTAAGAACAGAGTCTTTAACTTCGGCTTTGCCATACTGATTATAGACTCTTGATAAGTATTCTATTTCACTTACCGTAGCATCATTATCAATAGTTCCAAGTGGTGTCACTTTATCTCGTTGATAATACTTTGCTTTCTTCTCAGTGCCATTCCAGTAACGTTCATAGATTTCATCTTTGTCTTTAGTCCAACCACCATGACTTAACTGCCAAGACATTACATATTCTGCAACCTTTGGATTAACATCCTCTTCGGCACCATAAGTAACGACCATCATCAGTTGGCCAATCAATATCAAAGCAATCATCATACTTATAATTTTTTTTCATAAAAATCGGCCTCCTTCTGCTATGATGACCTAGTGTTAGAAATTGTAGTCTAACACTAGTATATCATACCGGAGACCTATAGGTATATAGGACCAGAGTACTATTTTGAGAACTGTTCTCGTTTAATGCCAAGCCTTTTCTTCAATTTGTAAATAAGACGTCTTCTTTTCTTGATAACCACAATCAGACCCACAAGGACAATACCAATACCTACTAACAATGGTATCATTTCAGATAAGTCCTCCGCTTTATATCTTGGTCCTGGTGCCTGGTCAGTGAGAAGAATCTCTTCCCCCCCCAACTTCCTGCCCATCCATAGTTATGCCGTCTTTCTATGTCAAGATCCATTATATCGTGACTGCTATTGCCTTCACTAATACCATACAGTGGTTCATTTGTGCCTATCTCATAGAAACGGTACCAAGTATTCACACCTGCCTCAGGCACAAAGTACTCTCCATCAACGCCTTCACGGTGGTACTTAACATTTCTAACAACAACCTCTTCAACCCAATTTCTTGCAGCTGTAATACTCTTCCTTATTTTGGCATCATCTTCCATATCAAGTGATTCGAGAAACCATATAATATGAATGGATTCTTTACTTACAAGAGCAACAGGTTCAAAACCTCTTCCAGCTTCTGGCAAATAGGTTAAAGGATTGTGTTGTGCTGCCCACACTGTTAACTGGCCATCCACTTCAATTTGAGCGCCAAGGAGAAACTCAAGACCTCGATCAAAGGCATCCGAAGCTTCTATTCTCGTCGTTTCATCAATAAGGTTCCTATTAAAGTACCCTTCTCTGTTCTTTATTCTAAATAGTAGATCCAGAACGTTGATTGTGGCATCGTCATTAATGGTTGCCATATTCTCATAGTTGGATATATCACCATCTTGTCGTGGATATACCTGAGGAAAAGCGCCCGATGGGTACTGCATTTCAAGGACAAAATCTATCCCTCTGTTAATCGATTCTTTGAAACTAACTTCTCTAGAATGATCGTATGCTTTAGCCAGATACATAATCTCACCAACTGTAGCCCCCCCATTATCAATAGTTCCTAGTGGCGTCACATGGTCTTGTTGGTAGTATTTAGCTTTTGGCTCCGCGCCATCCCAGTATCTTAAGTATATTTCTTCCTTATCTTTGGTCCAGCCACCATTATCCAGTTGCCAAGACACAATGAACTTACCAATCTCTACTTCGGTAAGTTCATTTTCAGACTCATCGCCACCTTCCATAGTGGTTGTTGACAACAACAACCATATAAAGGCTATGAATCCACACACTATTCTTTTTAACATACTCGTCACCTCTATCTGTTAGATAAGGCCCACCCTAGTCCATAAACACTTTTCCCCCCCAGTTACCTGCGTAACCATAATTTTTCCTGCGCTCTTTGCTGACTTTCAAAAAAAATCATAGTAGATACTACCGTCTGAGTCTGCAAACAAAGCTTTGTTGGTACCAATCTCATAGAATCGATACCACATATAATCGCCTTCTGAATAGTCAAAATAATGGTCTGTCTTCGTATATCGATCATACTTCATATTATGATTGGCCACAGATTTAAGCCAAATCACAAAATCATCAATACTCTTGCCAATTCGAGCATCTGTGCCTTTAACCGACATCAGAAACTTAGCAACGGAAACAGACTCCTGTCCAGAGATTGATACTGGCTCGAATTTACGGCCTCTTACTGGATCATAAGTGACTGGATCATGTTGTGCGCACCACCCCCCCGTCGGCTTACCATTTACAACAATCTGTGCTTGTAGTATAAAATCTATCCCCCCCTTGTAATAAGAGGCTTTTATCTCATTTCTTAAGTCTGCACTGACCAAATCGCCATTAAATGGGTACTTTTGTGCAATAAGGCTTTGGTATAACCATAAGACATTGGTCATTGCGTCGTCATTGAAGGCCACCATGTTTTCATAATTGGAGCCAGGGTGATCTTGGTAAGGATAAACTTGTGGAAATCCTCCACTATCGTATTGCATCTCTAGTAAGTAATTTAACCCCCCCTTTATTACAGCCTCTTTGACTGTAGTGTCCTTGGAATTTTGATACACTTTGGCCAAATAGATAATTTCACTTGTTGTTGCATTGTTATCTATTGTTCCAATCGGTGTCACTTTGTCGCTTTGGTAATACTTGGCAATAGCCTCTTTGCCATCCCAGTATCTTTTGTAGATGGCACTTTGATTCTTAGTCCAACCACCTGATGGTAGCTGCCAGGACATAATATACCTTGCCACTTCCAAAGCGTCATAATCTATATCAAGAACCTTCTCAGGCTTCTCTTCTACTTTTTCAGTGTTTGCTTCTGTTAATTCTTCTGGTGATTCTTCTGGTATAGCTGCTGGCACTGTTGCCAGTTCTTCTTCGATTTCCACTGCTTCTATATCTTCTGTCATTGCTTCTGATGCCTTTTCTTCTATAGATTCCTCCACTACGTCTTCTAGTGATTCTTCTGTAACTTCCCCCCCTGCTTTTTCTTCGTCTTCTGCTTCTGATACTTCGACTTCTTCGCCTTCTAATTCTCCCGTTTCTCCAACCACTGCCCCCCCATTATCTACAGATTCTACATCTTTTAAATCCTCATCTAAAGCGTTGTCAACGTAGTCAGTATCAATACCCGTCACTTCTAGTGCCACCATTTCTTGGACCAGTGGCTCACCATCTACCATTTCATTGGTCTCCGCCATTGACTTAGCGTAAACATAGATTGTCTCATCATCATCAAGCTCACCACTACCAAGCTCTATTGTCGGCCACACAAGAAAGACCAATAACAATAGAGTGGCAATAACCTTGCTTCCCACACAAATCACCTCTACTTATACTTATTTACTCTAAAATATACCATAAGCCGAATCGGATTCAAGTCCCAAGGGCCTAATATATAGTAGGGGGGGCCTCTGGGCAATTCTTACTAGTGTCAAATCCTTACCACACAAGGGCTAACACCGTTAGGTCTATTCGTATTCACACATAACTATTTGCATCATTTAAGCTATTGTCACTAATTATACATTGGTATTTTGAATAATACGTTTGTATTTACCACCAGGTGTCATCTGCACCTTATCATATTTAAATTCTACATCTACAAGGCGGTATAACCTTTTGGTAATATAAGCTTCAATCTTTTCACGTTCTTCTTCTTGCAAGGTCCTTATGCCTTCTATTACCATGGTAATCTTACCGTATTCTTCTTGAACCATCTGGTAATTGAGGATATTCTCAAATATCTCCTGTTGGTAAGACATTGCTATTGTAGAGAGCCTTTCACCGTTGCGTCCGTAGATATAATGATCTGACTTTCGCCAGCCATCGATTGTGACATTACCATCTTCGTCAATCACAGCGTAATCATCTGTATGATAACGCACTAGAGGCATGGATGGATTCATATAACCTGTTACAACAATTTGGAAGACATTGTCTTCATCTTCAACAGGCAATAACTCTGTATAACCATACTGGTCTGAGAAAGTATAACTGCCATTTACCTCTCCTGCAAATACAGACCTTTCAGAATGACCATAATAAATATGGCTGGGACACCCAAACACAGCCTCCACATATTCTTTATCCTCTTTGGTTATGCCTTCAGACACAAAAAAAACAAACCTTTAACTTCATGGTGGTAACCAAATTTCTTGGCCAAGCGACAGAAGTTCATAATTGTATAGGGATAACCACAGATATAATCTGGTTTGAATTTCTCAATTACCCTGACATAATCATAAAAGGTCTTGTAAGAAAGTAAAAAGGGTGACAATTGATACTCCCTATATAAGGGGGGGTTGTAGTTCTTAAATGATTTCTTGATTTTGAAGGCCCTAAAGGTAATCAATTTACTGGTCTTATAATCATAACCAAACTTAGACCAATAGTGATAAATAAAGGCCCTTTCATGGTAGATGCTATTACCACTCATATAGAGTTTTAGAGGCTTGCCAGTTGTACTGCCCGTGTATGTGACATAATCGTCATAACCTTCGATGGGAAAAGACATACGCTTAACATCATCTTTTGTAAGAATCGGGAGTTGTTTAAGGTCTTCTAGACTTGTAAAAGAATTAATGTCAATACCTAGGCCATCCCAACGCCCCCCCCTGTATTCTGCAACGTTATTATAAGCATGCCTTAGTGTTGCCATTACTTTTTTAAACTTTTCTTCATCACTTAAAAATTCTTTGGCCACAAGGGTCTCATATTGATCAACAAATTCCTTATTACCAACCAATCGCCGCCTTACAAATGGTCCTACCATATGTTTGACAATGTCTGGCGTCAAATTATTTATTTTCTTGAGAAATGCTTTCACCTATATCACCCATTCACAACATCATACAAATTATAGAGTACCTGAAGAGAGACTGCTAGAGAATGGTCCACCTCTATGGTCTCTCTTGCATTCTTTGATATCAAGCCTTTATCCACTCTACCTGATAGTATATCATCCAGTACTGTATACAGAGTTTCTTTATCCCCCCCTGGTTCCATGATAAAACCATTCTCACCATTCCTTAAGACTTCTGGTATGCCACCAACAGTGGTTGAAATAGACACACATCCATAGGACATGGCTTCAAGAAGGGCCATGGGTAAACCTTCATGATAAGACGGCAGTGAAAATATGGTAGTATCTCTAAGAAGACGTTCTTTATCTCTTCCACTAATCCAACCAACATAGTGAACATTGGTCATATTGTGATCTGATATATACTTCTTCAAGCCTTCCACATCACCATCGCCGCCTATATATACTTGATAATCTTTATAGCTTTTGTTAAGTTTTACAAGGACATCCATCAAGTCAAAAACACCTTTTCTAGGACCAAGTCGACCAAGAAAACATATGTTGTTGTTCAACACCTTTTCATAAGGTGGTGGACACGAGACAGCATTATAGATTACTTGAATTGGAGTCTTGGTAATAGTCGCCAAATCTTCTTCCCATCTTGCTGACAAAGCGATTACATAATCAGCCTCGTTAAATGTTTTTCGAATCTTAGCTCGTTTCACTGGACTGCTATCCTCACCATAGAACAACATAAAGTTAGAACCGTGGACATGGATTATGGTCTTTTTCTTATAGAACTTGGCCATTTTTAGGAGCAAATTCTTACGTTCATAAGAATTCTTTGAAGCCATATGGACATGGACAATGTCATAACTAGGCATAATGAAGATACTACTTATATAGGCAATCAAGAAGACAAAGGCTTTCTTAAGATTGGAGCCATCTTCCATTGTCCCAACATACGTCAAATCATAGTCCTCATTCCATTGCTCGTAATAACCATTAACCACACTTGAGATGCCACCCATCACTTTACGACTAGGCCCATACATCAATATTCTCATGCTTCCACCCACTTTTTATAGTAATACTCATAACCTTCGAGTAGTACTTTACTTGTATGTTTCCAACTTAGTTCATTGATAACTCGACTTCTGCCTAGTTGTCCCATCGATTTTCTACGCTCTTCATCATCAATCAGATGAACAATCTTCTCAGCCAAATCTATGGCATCATTAGGATTGGCATAGTCAGAGGCCTCAGCCGCTGAGTACTTACCTTCAACCAAATCAAACTGAACAATAGGCTTGGCAAGAGCCATATACTCAAGCACCTTATTCATAGTTGATTTGTCGTTCATTTCATTATACTCATCAGGGTTCACACACACATCGGCTGTGTTGAGATAATCAAGCAATATATTATCTGGTATGCGTCCTGTGAACTCCATTATGTCATCAAGACCTTTTTTGCTAGCAATGGCTTTAATGGTCTCAAGGTAAGGACCACCGCCACAAATACCAAAAAAAATATGTCATCTCTACCCAGCTTATTCTTAATATAAACCGCCGCATCAACAAGATAATCCATGCCTTCTTGCTGACCAATAACACCAACATAACCAACCATATATTTCTTTCCACGCTTGATTTCTGGCTTTGGTGGTTGAATCTTAAGGCGTTCAATCTTTGGACCACTCCTAAGGACAAAGACATCCTTTGCCTTCATTTTATTACGCTCAAGGGCTATCTTCTTATAAGACTCGTTGGTTACAAATGCCATCTTGCAATAGCGATAAGTTAACCTTTCAAAGAAGACCTGAGACAAGTATAACAAGCCTTTTTTTTCCTAAACTTAGCTATATAGAGTTCAGGACATATGTCATGATGGTCAAAGATATACTTGACCCCCCCGTATTTCCTGAAGAACCAGGCCACTAAGAATATATTGTCAGGTGGGTTACACCCATGAATCACGTCAAAACCAACTTCTTTATGGATTTTCTTAGCCAATCGCAGCTCTTCTCGAAGCGCTGCGTAGTACTCCTTCACATAGCCAATAAAACCATTGCCTTCTTCTGGCAAATCATGTCTGTAGATATGAACCCCCCCAGACAATTGCTCATAGTCTTTGGTAAAACCTTTACCTTTTGGGCATATAACTGATACGGTATAACCATTCTCTACCAATGTTGTTGCTTCTTGCCATACCCTTGTGTCAAATGGTACTGGCAAATTCTCTACGATAATAAGGACTTTTCTATCCATTTTATCCGCCCTCCTTCACTTATTCTCTCTATGTAACTTCTTCAAATTCGACTTACTGTTTCTCTAATATCACATTCATAACACGAACAGTAGAATCAATACAAGGCTGTCTTGAGAACAGACTCATATAGCGCTCATATACGTTCTTTTCGAGTTGATTTTTTTAGGTCTTCATTGCTTTCTAGCTCTTCGACTTTGCTAATGACATCTGTTTTGATATCATCCACATACAGACCACTGGCATAGTCTTCAATATACTCTTTCATGATGTCATTATCATTAATGATAATGGCTTTTTTTTCTTGCCATAGCATGAATCATGACCATCTGGCCTGAAGAGCCAAGGTTGTGTTTCAAGGGAATAATAACCCCCCCCTTGGATTCACCCATATAAGTATGGAATGTATCCTTGTCAACATCCTTTAGCAGGGTCACATTATCAGGGACACTATAGCCTTCTAACTCTTTGTTATGTTTAGAAGCTATGATGACTAGTTTATGGTTTGTTCCACGGAATGCTTCTATCAAAGGAATATAGTCTCTGTTGGAATAGCCACCTGAGAAATAATAATCTTTCTCCACATATTCCTTGTGATTATCAGGATTCCAGTTGCCATAAGGCAAGGAGATAATCTGAGCCTTATGACCAAGTACACCTTTATAGAGCTCTTGTTCAAATTCAGAGAACAGGACATACACCACTTTTCTTGATTCTATAATACGACTTAGTGCCTTATAGACTAATATGGTCAACTTACTGTGGAGAAAGAATCCCCCCCACCAGACCACTTTTTCAGTCTTTAAGATTCCCAGTTTATGCATCAGTAGTGCTCCAGTAGAAGTATTGTTGCCAATAACAATCAGGCTCTGATAGCCATTAATTTTCTTTCGGTTCTTAAACAAAAGTCCCATAAAACTCGCACCGTCAAAGATATTGCTGATCTTACTCCCAATAGATGAACTATGCTTTTTCTTTGGCATATACAAACTATCTGCAAGACCTTGGTCCACAACATAGTTAATCCACTCAGATTTTGACCTAGCAACCACAATGCTTTTATTTTCCATTGATATCACCCCCCCATGATATACCTTCATAATCACCATCATAATCAACTGATTTCCACATATGGACTAAGTCAATGATTGTCTTATGAGGGTATTTTTCTAAAAGGTCTTCAAATTCTTTTTCTTTATTAGTCACCACTATGACTTCTGATTGCTCAATCACCTCGTCAATATCACTTGAAATGAAACGATGTAAATGAGGAATCTTACTTTCGATAAACTCTTTATTGGCTCCGATGAGCTCACTTAGAACCACGTTTTTATCATAGATTGATATTTCAAAACCTTTTCCAAGCAATCGTTCTACAACATCAACAATTGGACTATTTCTAAGATCATCTGTGCCCGCTTTAAAACTAAGACCAAGGATACCTATCTTATGTTTGCCTTTTGACATAATCATTTCAAGAGCATTGTCTTTTTGAAGTTCATTACTGCTATGAATACTTTGAATAACAGGAGTCTCAACAAATAACTCTGCCGCCAATGCCCTTAAGGCTTTAGAATCTTTTGGCAAACATGAACCACCATAGGCAAAGCCTGGCTTAAAATAGTAAGGAGAAATATTTAGCTGAGTGTCCTTACAGAATATTTCCATGACTTTGTGACTGTCAATATCAAGGGCTTTACAGATATTGCCCACCTCATTACCAAAGACAATCTTAAGGGCATGGTAAGTGTTATTAACATATTTCATGATCTCTGCTACCTGTATTTCTGTAAAAATCTTTTCTCCCGGAATCTTCTCATAAATCTGATACATCATGAATTTGGCCCTATCATTCTCACAACCGATAAGGGTTAGTGGTGGGTTATAATAATCAAAAACTGCAGTCCCTTCTCTAAGGAATTCTGGGTTTGAGACAACCTCAAAATCTACACCACGCTCACGGCCCGAAAGTTCCGAAATGAGATTTCCAACTTTTTCATTGGTTCCTGGTAACACGGTACTTCGAATAGCAACAACATGAAAATCCTTCTTGTTCTTTAACGCTTCACCAATTAGTTTGGCAACACCAAATATATAGTCCAGATTTAACTGGCCATGTTTAGAACTAGGTGTCCCAACACATATAATAGATACATCTGTATTCGTAACAGCCTCTTCTGAATCAACCATTGCTGAAATCAATCCTTTGTCATGGCCGTTCTTAATTAGAATATCTATATCTTTTTCTACAATTGGAGGTTTCCCTTCATTCAGTAATTCTACTTTACTTTGGTTAACATCAACACCTATAATCTCATGACCCATACCAGCCAAACATCCTGCACTAACCGTCCCAACATACCCTAATCCAAATATACTTATCTTCATAGCACACTCTTCCTTTCTATTGCTTTGTCACAATAGTCATTTTTGTTTTTATGTCATATGTATCCGCAGCCACACCTTTGATTCTAATGGCTTTGGTGGTTTCAATCTGTCCGTAGTTTTCGGACATGAACATATCTTCTATTTCAATAGACTCACCGTCTACTTCAATCAATACTTGTATGTCGCCGTTGTTTACGGAAACGGCATGTTGACTCATTAGGACGACTTGACAGTCCTTATGAGTGACATAAGTGGCAACGAAGTCGTGGCCGCCAGAATCGTTATCACATATCAACTGATCGTTGATGGTGATGTCGAAGGGATGGTCATAGATGACTTGCCTCTCATGGATGATGGCACCATAGCCATCATGCGAAGCGCTCACCATGTCTTTTGATGGTGTTAGCGAGTAATCACCAAGTGAGGTATTGGCCCGTTTCCCCCCCCACAAGAAAGCTCCTTGCATCTGGGATTGGTCAAGACCATCAATGGTAATCGTGTTATGGTTGATGGTCTTACGGAAGTAATCCCGCCACTTAAGTTCTCCGTGGTAGATATAAGTTCCTGGATCTACCAATATCGGAACACCTGCTACACGCAAAGTAATATGAAGTGCATCTGCATGGCCATGAGCCGCAATACTGCCAAATCCCAAGGATCCATGATCCATGGTTAAGAGAACTTCTGGGTCATCATGCCTTAAAATTGTATGACCACCTTCTGGGTAAACCACAGAGCTTCTTTCTTTTATGGACTTTACACCATTAGGTACTCCGGGTCCAAACAAGGCATAGAGTTGTTCATGGTACAAATTATTATCAACGCGGATATACCTTTTGTTTAAAAGCACACCACATAGTTCAAGTACATAAGCATAATGGTTGAACTTTCGCCCATAGAGGTCAAACAACTTACCACCATCATCATCACCCAAATGAGGGATATGATTACGACAATCCATTAGATCCGCCATGTGAGCGGCCATTTTATCAAGAATTGAATCTAGTGTTAGGTCATACTCAATGCCCTCTCTTCTGAACCTAAGGAGCATCAAGGCCACAGCTTCCATAACAAAGCTGTGGTAGTGAATGGATTGTTCCTTATTAACGCCGTCTTCAAAGTTCTGACGTTGCATTTCATATAAGACAACTTTCTTAGCTTTATTAACCCAGTGGTTAATCTTATAACTACTTCCAATAATCCCTAGAACAACCATCTCAACAATGACATGATTGTTGGCTGATGAGAACCTGGAATGATGTCTGTCTACATGGCAGAGTAAGTTAAGTAAGCCTGTAGACATATCGTCCTTTAATTGCTGTGTTTTTGGTACATCTGGCAGCAGTTCTATAGTGATATACCATGATAAAGCTCTGATGGCCAACTCCATTTCACTAACGTAGGAAATACCAATAAGAAATGGATTTTCTTTCACCCAGTCATAGAACCTTTGGCTCAATGTACTTAAGTAGTCTTCTTCCATAGTCAGAGCATAGTTTTTGGCTAATACTTGATAATCATAGTGCCTGTTAAGCTCCCAGTTGATTCTGGCGTCACCCATATCTGGTCGATGTTTGTAGACCAATTTGTCTGAGGCTTCAAGTGGCCACCTTGCACCTTCAAAGAATGCATCATGGCTATGACGGTTTTTACTGTCGATGTAGCCAAACAAACAATGGTCATTACCTACCATCATCTTACCTTGGACAACACTCAGTCGCCATGATGTTTGAATCTTCGTTTCACTCAAATGTTTATGGCACAACTGATCATCAATAATAGATTTGCCCATCAAAGTTTTACCCTCTATTTTAGTGAGCATTAATTGTTGAACACGCCACACCATTTCTGGAAGTGGCATCTTCTTCAGTCTGTTAATGTACCAACTTAGTCCATTCATATCTCTCACCATTCTTATCTCTCTAATCGGCCAACTTCAACCACTCTTTTGCAATGGCGCTCACATGAAAGTCTGCTACTCTTTCACTGGATTTTTCTTGATAGAACTTGGCCTTGTCTTTATCTTCAAGAATCATCTCAATAGCTGCTGCCATCTTTATATCACCAAGATTAACTTTGTCATAAAGCTCATCATCTGTGTATCTTGGTATTAGAATGCCATAACTGCCCTCATATATTTCTTCTACATCATTTGAACCAATCTGATTAGGTGCCAATATCTCAAGAGGTCCAGATAGACAGTTCACACTAACTATCGGAAGTCCACAGGCCATAGCTTCTGTCATACCATTAGGAAAACCTTCAAACTTTGAGCTTAGGACATAGAGATTGGCATTGTACAAATACTGATATGGGTTGTCTTTGAAGCCAAGTAGTTCAACCTGATCTTCTAGACCGTGTTTCTCAATTAAGCCCTCCAGCATCTGTGTATACCGTGTTCCCTTAAGCTCTTTACCAAGTATTAATAGTTTAATATCTGGTATCTTGACCTTAAGTAGGGCTACAGCTTTGATTAACCGCCAAAAACCTTTCTGTTCACTAATACGTCCTACAGATATGATGGTATTTGTACTTGGTAATGAGTCACTTCCTAGGCCAAAAACTTCCAAATCTTCAACCGGTTCAACCATCATCTTGTGAATCTTCTCAATATTATAAGGGTTATAAATAACCGAAATCTGCTCTTCCCTAATGGCAAAATGATCAATCATATCTGTCTTACATACTTCTGATACTGCAACAACATGGTCAGCTTTTGGATAGAACTTTCGTACCACCTTTTTCTTGTCCAGTGGTAAATTCAGTGACGTAAAGTTACGAATACTTATAACACATTTCTCATCGCCTTTTGTTTTAATATTAATCAGGTTGGCCAGGGTTGCAAAACTAACAACCATGTCATAGCCTTTGGCTTTTTTTGAGCGCTTTTAACTTACGTTTATAGAGGACTAAGTGGTATAACACCTTCCTCACAAGGCCACCACTACTGTAGCCTGTATTAATATATATGGGCTCTCCATCAATCTCATACTCACCTGTTTTATTTAGGACGATAAGATCACAATGCACTTGGCCCTTATAGGTTTTGTTAATATGTTCACTTAGGTTAATGGCAACCCTTTCAGCGCCACCACCAGTCAGAGAACCAATCATAAACGCCATTTTCATAACATCGCCTCCATTAGTTCTTTGTATGCTTTGGTGGCCACTTCTATGCTATGTTCTTTGATCACATAATCTCTCATAGATTGTCCTTGCCTTAAAGATTGGTCTAAGGTTAAATCTTCAACATATTTAGCACCAAGTTCAACATCTTCATTACATAAAATACCAATATCACTGTCATCAAACATGCCATCTGGGTTAATGGTAAAAGACAGTACAGGTGTTTGACCCATGCCAGCTTGAATAAATGTATTAGGGAAACCTTCAAAAGTAGAAGAGTTGACAAACAACATGGCTTTGTCAAAATAATCTTGAATGACATGGGGGGGGTCCACATAGTCAATCAAAGTCACATTATCAAGGTGTTCTATTCTAGCTTCTATTTGCTCCTTTAACTTAATGCTTTTCTTATTATTATTGGTAGGCATAATCATAACAAACTCTTTATAGGGTACACGAATCGCCAGCTCAATGAACAACTCTGGACGTTTCATTGGTTTTGACCTTGCCACCCACAAGACCCACTTCTTCTCAAGGCCCTTAACCTCTGGAATCTCAAAGCCATTTTTGATGATTACCGACTTGAGTCCAATCTTATTTAAGGCATCTTGCTGGTGTTTTGTTTGTGCAACCAAACCTTTTGCATGCATCAAGCCATATTTGTACAAGGTATAGTAACGTCTGGAGATTTGCTTATAACGACTAACATCATAGTTGTAATCATGGGCCAACCTAAAGACAACTTTCTTCCTTTTTAGGGTTTGGTGCAAAAGTACAAGGAGGCCAAGGTGTTCAGAAGCTGTTGTAGTAACAATAATATCCTCTTTTAACCTTAGTATTTGCCACACAAGGAACAATTGCCTCCTTAGTGCCGTTATTTTACCTTTATCTTTATTAAGATGTCTTATTTTTTTTACATAGACACCATCCACTTTTTTTGTCTTTCTTTTGCCCATCGTCTGAGATGTAGAAACTAACACTATAAGCACTGTCCTTAGCAAGTTCCTTAGCTAAGTTATGGAGATTCAGCTCTGCACCACCAGCAACTTCTCTACCCTCTTCTGGATAATAAAGTATGGTCGCTGAGGGTAAATAATATCCTATTGTAATCTTATCTCTTTTTTTTCATATGTCTCCCTCCCTTTGCCACAGTGGCTCTGGGTTTTTTTGATGTCGTATAATAATGATTGCCATACACAGGAGTACCCATTCATAAGCGTTGATAATCGATGGAAACATGGTCCTACCACTAATACCTGATAAGAGGTATAAGGCAAAAGAAATTAATACGGCAAACAATATGTCCTTATCAAAGCCATTTTTTTTCTCTTAGGAAAGCCAAAAAGCTCTCCCAGGCAATGTAGAAATATATAAATAAATAGCCAAGGAATCCAAAAACACCAATATCCATAATGGCTTCAAAATACATATTATGAGGGTGTTTAACATCAAGTATAATCCCTGTACGGTAGGCAAAGGATTCAACAATAGAATACCGCCCTATACCCATTAGTTTCGTTTGGAGAGGTTCCCTAATCCATTCAAATAGCAAAGGCTTCCATATGGATTCTGTACGGCCAGCTGTCAAAGTATTAACATCTGATCCAGCTACCAGAGTTGCAAAACGATCATAGACAGCTTGAGGCAAGAACAACATGCCAATAGCCAGAACCACCAATAGTCCAAAGAAGCGTTTGTCAATCTTACCCCCCCTTAGGAAACCATATGCGAAGAATGTGAATATAACACATACATAAGCTGTTCTTGAGAATAATATGGCAATGGCAAACAGTGATAAATAAAAGGTTAACTTAACGAATAACTTACTGCTATTTAAGTACATGACCAGCAAAATAGGAAAGGTCATTATATAAAAATTGGCTATATCATTTCCATGTAAACCTACAACTGAGCCGATTTGTCTTCGTATGGCCGAGAAGTTGAACTTATTGGGTATCATAAACACATAGAGATATAATATGGTTACGGACAATATGAACATGGATATCAAAAAGGCATAGACAATCTGATGGTAGTCTTCATAGTTGTAATAAAGTAAGACAATTAAGGCTGGAAGCAACATAATAAGGGGGGGTGTTATAAGGAGGTTGCTGATCATCCTTACTGGTGATAATTCGTCTTGCCAAGCCAAACTTATGTATTCGATATAGTCAAGAGCCTTGAAGACAGACACACTAAATATAATGACGTACAAGAGTGCTAGTGCAAAGTATTTGTAATCAAAATAGGTCCGAAGGTTCATCTTATACTTAAGCAATATAACCATAAACAAGGCAGCGAAGGTTATGACAAAAAGCTTCAAAGGCACTGCGCTCACAAGCTGGGCCTGTAGTATTGGTGTGTTGGAGAAAGGCAACATCAAAAGCATAATGCCAATGGCATACTTGGGGGGTTATAATAAATAATCACACCAAAGCATAAGCCAACTGCAAGAACCAAAGACTCAACAGGCATAATAGGAGATATGGCCACAAACAATAGGCCTGTGATAATCATTATGATTTTGTGATGTTTAAACAAGAATCCACTCTGTTCCATATCTCTCTCCTTTCAAGTCAAATGGTTAAGGTGTCATAGATAAGATCTTAGTTTGTCTTCAAAGACATCAAACTTGGCTCTTTGCCTTAATTTGAAGCTTGAATAATCAAAAGAATCATCCTCAAGTAGTTGGTCTGCCACCATAATCAATCGATCAAAATTCATTGTGGCATCTCTGACAAAATATCTCTCTGTAAGTTCTGTGTCACTTAGTAGGTGACTTATTTTACTCTCCATACCTTTATAATCCTTCATTTCAACGGAAATAAATGGCACTTCATTAATAATGCTAAAGACTGTCCCATGGAAAAAGGACGTTACCACTAGGTCACAGTATTTGAAAACGCCAACAAACTCTAGTGGGTTAAGGTCTCCAATGAACTTGGTGCCCTTAATATGCTGATAGAAGGATATGTACTCATATGCAGGACCATAACGGTCTTTGATTCTATCAACCAAGAGGTCATAGCCACCCATGAAACCGATGACTGGTTTGGATGTATCAAGTCCTGAAGCAAAGACCTGCCTAGATATATCAAGGTCTTCAAAGTCAATTAGGAAAGTTGGGTCACACATAAAATGTAGAGGCTTCTTGACGATTGGTTCAATTAGTCCCTTAGTATGATTGTCGCGAATAGTTATAAGGTCATAGACATCTAAGTAACTTTGCATAATCACTTTCTCATAATCCGTATAGACATCGTACCTTGTTCGGTTGGCCGTGGCTGCAAAGCTTAACTTATGGCCTTTCATTCTAGGGGGGGACAACCAATAGATATTGGGAATACTTAGATACTCATTTTTCTTCCACACCTCATCAGATCCAGTAATCAAAACATCAAAGTCCTGATCATTAACATAGTTAATGCCTTCTTCCTCTGTTCTTATGAGTTTGAACTTGGTCATCTGTGTGTAGTCTTTGACAAAGCGTTTCATGACCCGGTAATTCCTTAGGTTCTTAATCTTAGGTATGAAGCGACGCATATTGTATTTGAAGAAATCAGAAGTTTCTCGATTCCTATAATTAATGTTGATCAGCTTAACTTCAAAGCCATCCCCCCCTAACTGGGTCAGCCTTGTATAGAGGCTGTAAGCTTGAAGTATTGCACCATAATTGTTGGCCCTATGAAAGGTCAACATTCCAATTTTAACCATGGCGCCTCCTCACTTTCTCTTTCACCAGTAATGCATAAGACTTTAGGTCGCCGTAAGATACCAATATTGATCTAAGGGGGGGTACTTTGTAACTTCTCGAGAAAACAATGAAGAACAAAATACCACAGAGTGAATATGAAACCAAAGATGCAAAGGCTGCACCATTGATATTGTAGTCAGGAATCAACACCAAATTCAGCACGACATTGGCTAGTACTGACACAGTAAATATAATGACTGAGATTAGTCGTTTGCCATCACTGATGAACAAGGTGTAGATGAACTTGTAGAAGATCATAAATATGTTGCCTGTTATGATGATTACAAGTGGCATATACGCTCTTTCAAATTCTGTTGCATATAGAAGCCTAATAATCGGTTGGCCAAAGACTGCAAAGAAGGCAAACATCATTAAGGATATAACTAAGTTAAACTTAATAGCCATAACGATGGCTTCAACATCATTCTTTCTAGCATTTTTGTTAAATAGCACATCCTTAAAAGCATCAGGTATGAGCCACAGCTGACCTCCAAGGTTGACAGCCAATGAATATATCCCAATATCTCCAAAATCAACCATACTTTTTAGGATAAAAATATCAATACGGTAATTGGAAGTAATCAACAAAATACTCATTAGAGGTAATATACCAACTTTGACCGCTTTGGCAAATAAGGAGAAATCTGTCACTTTGTCAAAACCTATTAACCTAAGGTCAAGCAACTTAACCTTAATGGATATGCCCAGTAGTTGTTGAACCACCACAAGGATAAAGATGTAAATCAAACTCGGGGGGGCATCAACCACAAAGAATATAACCATCAAAGCAATTGAATAGAGACTTGTTACAACCACCTTTGAGAGATTCCTAACATTGATGTCTTCAATGACACAAAGGAAATCCATCTGCTTAGTCATTACCTGAAGGGGGGGAATCAACATGAAAAAGTAACTGTTATCAAACTTGACAAACCACAAAAATATGACAACCAATACCACATTCATCAGAAACTGTAACTTAAAGAACTGAAGAAACTTTTCTTTAAGCATTGGAATTTTTTTGTTTCTTAAAGGAAGAATAACCTTGATATACGCCTAGGTTAAGGAATATACTCGCCATAACCACAATGTTCATTACATAGGAGTACTGACCTTTAAGATTGGCTCCAAGGAACCTATTAATGAATATGGAATTCACTATCCCAAACATAACAACAATTACTTTTGTCGCTACGGTTAAGACATATGGATTTTTGAGAAGTTTTGATTTAAGTGTCATATTATGTCTCCCCCCCTATGTCAGGCTTTTACAGATAATTATCGATAATAATAATCTGTAAAACCACTTTCCTTGACTTTCGTTAACACAGTCCCAAGAATCTTGGCCCCCCCTGTTCTCTCTATTTGCTCTTTGGCCAATTTCACATCATCGATGCGTGCTTGGTTGGATGCAATAACCATTACTACGCCATCAACGTCTTTGGACAAGATGGATGTGTCTGACACCGCAAGAATTGGTGGTGCATCAACAAGTACAATGTCATAATCTTCTCTTGTCTTTTGAAGTAGGTTTTTCATCTTATCTGAGAAAAGTAATTCTGATGGTTCTGGAGGTTCAATCCCAGAAGTCATTACATGAAGGTTATCAAAATCCTCAATCTCCTGGATATAGTGGTCATACTCGTATTTACCAACCAAGTAATTGGTTAAGCCACCACTTTTCTTAAGTCCAAACTGCTCGTGGATTCTTGGTCTTCTAAGGTCTCCATCAATGAGCAAGGTCTTAAGAGAATACTTGGCCATTGTCACTGCTAAGTTGGAGATTGTGGTTGTTTTTCCTTCACTAGGTTTGGCACTTGTGAATAAGATGACCTTTTTCTCTTCGTCTATGTTAGAGAACCTAAGGTTGGTCCTTAGTACTCTGTATGCTTCTGCAACCTGTTCTGTTGGTTGATAAACAGTTACCATGCTTTTATCCATACTATTTACCTCCCTTGATCTTTGGAATTTCACTTAGAACCGAAAGTCCAATGAAGTCTTCTATGTCCTGTTTCGTTTTTAGCCTATTATCTAGCTTATTAAGAATAAATATGATTAGAATAGATATAACCAAAGCAATAAATGTGGCTATAATCATATTCACAATAAGATTTGGCCCTTCAGGGTACTCAGGTATATCCGCATAATCCACTATCTGTATATTATCAACACCAACAATATCCTGAGCCTTTATAACCAAGGTTTCGGATAATTTGTTAGCCACCAAAGCCGCTCTTTCAGGTTTGCTATCTAAATAAATAACACTGACAAACCGGCTATCTGATAAGGTTGACACATCTAGTTTTCGTATCATTGTTTCATGGGTCGTTCGAAGTCCCAGTTCATCAATAACCTCTCTTGTTACAAGTTTGGTCCTTAGAAGTTCTCTGTAGTCAAGAACCAACTTGGAGTCAATCTGTAGGTCAGACATACTAATACTTGATAAGACATCTGTGTCCTTACCTATAAACAGCGTTGTACTGGCTTCATAGACAGGTGTCATATACCCTGTTGTAATGACAAAGGATGATACAATAGCCACTACGACAAATAGTGCAATCAACCACCACATAGCCACTATGCTGGCAAATAGCTTTTTCAAATTCACTTCTTGGAATTCTTTGTTGTTCGCCATAGAATTACCTCTTTCCATGTTGTTATTTTATCTAGTAATCATTGCCATCATCTACAAAAATACATCCAATAGCTCTAGCAAATACTGGCCGTAATCTGATTTTTTTAGAGGTTCAGCCAAAGCCCTCAGTTGTTTCTTATCAATATAGCCTTTTGTGTAGGCAATTTCTTCAAGACAGGCAATGTAGAAGCCTTGTCTATTTTGAATTGTTTCAATGAAATTCGATGCTTGGTTGAGTGATGAATGTGTTCCTGTATCAAACCATGCCATCCCTCGTCCAAAGAGTTTTACATCCATTTCGCCAAGCTCAATATAGGCATTGTTCACATCCGCTATCTCAAGCTCCCCCCCTCTATCAGAAGGTTTTATGTTCTTTGCAATCTCTACTACCCTATTGTCATAGAAATATAAGCCAGGAACTGCATAATGAGATACAAAGTCCTTAGGCTTTTCAATAATCTCAATGGCCTTGTCATTATCATCAAATCTAACCACGCCGTAGGCTGATGGGTCCTTGACATAATAACCAAATATAGTGGCCCCCCCCGACTCTTTGTATCTGGCTTCTAATATCTCTCCACCAAATCTTGATCCATAGAATATGTTATCCCCCCCAAGAATCAAACAAACATCATCACCACCTATAAAGTCTTCCCCCCCAATAATAAAGGATTCTGCCAAGCCATTTGGCGCTTCTTGAACCGCATAGGATATTTTGAGTCCAAACTGAGAACCATCTCCTAGAAGTTTCTCAAAACCACCAATGTCATAAGGGGGGGTTGATATAATCAGAATCTCCCTAATATGGGCAAGCATCAGAACCGATAAAGGGTAATAAATCATTGGTTTATCATATATGGGAAGCATTTGCTTTGATACTGCCTTAGTGACTGGGTATAGCCGAGTGCCTGAGCCTCCAGCCAAAATAATTCCTTTCATGTCAGTCCCTCCTTATATCTGAAATAAATATTCTCATCATCTTGCTTCTTTTAGTTACATACATTCTATTTGCTTCGTATATCCTATTATTAGTAGAATCTTCTTAATCTTTTTAGCTATCACTTGTATTCAAGGAAGTTGTGATAGTATTCAAGATACGAGCCGTCTTCTACCTTATTAAGCCATGATTCATTGAATAAGTACCACCTAATAGTCTTTAGAATACCTTCATCGAACATTACAGAAGGTGACCAGCCAATATCTTTTTGAATCTTAGCTGGGTCGATGCCATATCTAAGGTCATGTCCTTTTCTATCTGTAACATATTTGATAAGGTCATTGCTAATATGGCCTGCCCTATCATCATCTTCTAGTGTTTGAGCCAAATGTTTTATTATCAAGGTGACAATCTCAATATTCTCTTTCTCATTGTGACCACCTATGTTATAAACTTCACCTAGAATACCTTTTTCTATTACCATATCAATGGCCTTACAATGATCTTCAACGTAGAGCCAATCTCTTACATTCTTACCATCACCGTATACCGGCAAAGCATCACCCTTTAAAGCATTGGCGATTATTAAAGGAATCAGTTTCTCAGGAAATTGATGAGGTCCATAGTTATTAGAACACCTTGTTATATTAATAGGAAAGCCAAATGTATCATGGTAAGCTTTGACCAACATATCCGCTGAAGCCTTTGAAGCTGAATAAGGACTATGGGGGGGGTTAATTGGGGGGGTATCTTCAGTAAAGAAGCCTTCTTTGCCAAGGGAACCGTAGACTTCATCTGTTGAAACTTGTAAGAACTTCTTACCTTCTTGGTATTTGTCTTCTGATATATCACCAATCCGCCAATGTGCCATTGCTACATCAAGTAAGACTTGAGTACCAAGGACATTGGTTTCTACAAAGATGGATGGATTGCTTATGCTTCGATCCACATGACTCTCAGCTGCAAAGTTCACCACATAATCAATATCTGTTTCACTAAATAATTTATTCAAAGCTTGTCTGTCACCAATATCACCTTTGACAAAGCAATAATTCTGCCTATCTTCAATATCCATAAGACTATAAAGGTTCCCCCCCGCATATGTAAGGGCATCGTAATTAATGACAAAGACATCTTGATTGTATTTTTCAAATAAGTATTTCACAAAATTTGAACCGATAAAACCAGCACCGCCAGTTACCAAATATGTTTTCATATGCGCCTCCTTATTGACTTCACATTAATGTGGTTACAAAGTAACTGCCGACAACGGCAGGCAAAGTCAATTGCCTAAATAACTTTCCCTAGGTTTTTAAGTAATAGTTAATGTATTCATCCATGGCATTTTCCCAGTGACTAAATCGATAGAGATCTTTGTCTTTGAGGTGTCTGTTCTCAAGTACACTATAACTTGGCCTTTTGGCAACAAGCTTATAATCATCACTACAACATGACAATAGTTCTGTTTCTATATTTAATGATTCAAATACATACTTAGCCACATCATACCAAGTACATGCACCTTCACAAGTTGCGTGATAGATGCCATAATCTTCTGTTCTGACAAGCAACTCAAGAAATTGAACCAACTCTTTCACACTTGTTGCCGACCCGTATTGGTCATTGACCACTCTAACAGCCTCTCCTACTTTTGCTGCATTAAGAATTTTCTCAATAAAACGTTTACCACTGCCAAACAACCAAGCCGTCCTAACGATAAAGACCCTATGACAATACTGACTAGCCATCATTTCACCCTCATATTTAGACTTACCATAAACTGTTATCGGCGAAGGTTTATCCGTTTCTACATAAGGCCTTCTGATACCATTCTCTACAATACCCTCACCGTCAAATACGTAGTCTGTTGATATTTGAACCAATTTAGAACCAGCACTTTCACATGCGATAGCCAAATTCATAGGACCATCACCATTAACAGAATAAGCCAAATCAACATTAGCCTCCAAGGCATCTACATTGGTCTTAGCAGCACAGTTAATCACCACGTCAGGGGGGGTCGTTTCTTTAAAGACTTTTTTTGATATCTGTAACAGAAGTAACGTCCAAATCTTTCTTACCCATAAACAACAACACGTCATTTTCTTTCCGACCTTCGTCGTTCCATTGTTTATTCCAGTATGAATTTATACCTTGGCCTAGTTGACCATCTGCACCCGTAACCAGTATCTTCATAATATACTCCTAGATCCCTATCCACACTAATACACTTTGAATTCACTACCATCTTATAACCTTAAGTTCTATGAACCTTTTATATAATCAATTACTTTTTGCCTATATTGATACAACACCGTCGCATCATCCAAACTAACATCATCCACTGTTATTATTTCATCCATTCCAATATCCCTTGTAATGATTGCACCTTCTGCCAACGATACTGGTAACACATCATAAGGTTCATAGACTTCATATCGATCGACCTGACCATAGAAGTCAAAACCACCAATCATGTCCAAAGTATCCCCCCCCTTCTTCAAAGGTCTTTTTGCAAAAGTGGCAACATCAACTACAGGCTCATATGACAAAGGTTCAATTGTGGAAGCTTTGTTAAGACACATGTCAGCCGCTCCTACAAGAACTTCAACTGAACATAAATGGTATGGCCGCCAGAACAAATAATAAGGTCCATCACCCATTTTGTAATAAGCCATATCGGATATCACTTGTGGATGATCAGTTTTGGCAACAACAAATATACCTCCCGAAGGTTGAACCCCCCCCGGCACGATATCCACAATACGCTCATGAGACAAGATGCCACCTTCTGAAGATGGTCTAAGCTGGTTGACAATGTCTTCCATCTCCATCTTCTTGCCATGCATACCTCTAACATCAGGCACATGACCTGTGGCATTACATACAAGTCCCATTTCAATATTCATTTTTGTTCCGTCTGCAAAAGACGCAATTTTGTAAGGGTTCTGTTTGTAGGCATCCGACCAAGGTTTAACGGATTCTGGATTGGCGTGAACATCAGTGAAGTTCTTGAACTTTCCAACTGCCGTAATGTCTAGACCTACAATCGATACATAATCATAGAGTTGTTTGATAACGCCTGGTTCATCGCCATCTTGGCCAGAATAAACCACACCTTTTTCATCTGCTAATTTTTTTCAGTTGGGTTCCAATGCAAATATCCATCTCCGGATTGGTGACAATGTGTTTGCCAGCCATAATAGAGTTGTAGGCAACATCCGCACCAAATCTTGGCGCCCCCCCTGTTGTATCAACAACGATATCTGCATTGCTTAGATAGACCCTGTTGATGTCATCAACAAGTGCTATAACACCTTTATCTTCAGCATCTCGAAGATCTGCACTAGATTTGCATACTTTGTAATTAGGCTTACCCTTCATCTGACCGACGATTGGAATAAGCTTGTTCACGTCTCTACCATATATAATTGAGACCTTGATGCCTTTCATGTAAGAAGATTGTATAATCATGCCGCGCCCAATAAAACCTGTTCCAACAGCTGCAACACGAATGCTTCGTCCTTCCTTTTCAAGTCGACTAAGTTCTTTATATATAGCATTGTACATAGGCTAGTGCCTCCTCACTTTTTAGTGAGATGAATCAATCGCCTAAGACCAAATATACCAGACTTGGAGACTTTGGGTCTCTCAAGTGGTATGTTGTTTATAATGCGTTTCGGATTATCTGTAAATAAGGTGTCTGCACACGCTCTCCCAAACCGACTCTCCACCACGTCATACGCAGCTTTCATTATAGGTGGTCTCTTGTCTATATTATGACCATCTGAGGCAATAATATGGACAAATCCTTCTTCAATCCATCTCAATGCTCGTTTACGCGTTTTTGCTTCTGCCACATAACGTGACGTCAGCTGGCCGTAAAAGCCTTTATCTATTAAGTTACCAAGTTTCTGTTCGTTTTTTCTAAAAATATGATAACGCTCTATATGAGCTATAATCACCTTGTAGCCTTCTACCTGCAAATCAAACAACATAGCTTCATGGAAAGGATAGTAGTGATGGAAGGGTAACTCCATAAGCACATAGTCACTATCACCCATAGTTCTTGCTGCGCCAGTCTCTAAACCTTCAACAGATTCTTCATTGACATGAATCTCATTACCAAGATGAATATTAAAATCAAGACCTTCTTTTTCTATGGCTTGTTTTAAGACTTCAAACTGGGCGTCAATCTCTTCGCTGACAAATACAGGTACATTATGGTGAGGTGTGAGAACCATCTCATCCACCCCCCCTTGGGCCATTGCATCTTTCACCATTGCCATGGCCACAGTCAAATCTTTGGCACCATCGTCTACACCTGGCACCATATGAATATGTGTGTCAATCATTATCTTTCTCCTATATGTTTCCCATCTCTATTGTAGTAACGATAACATTCTATGTATGTATTACCTCTAACACCGAATAAGTATTATGATAATTGTTATCATTTAATTCTACTTATTACCATTATAGAGTTTAATACGTTACAATGTCAATGATATAATTGAATATAATTCTCAATTAGTCCATATTGTTCTTTAGCAATTATTACAAATAAGAAAGATGCTACGCATCTCTATGGCTTCGCCCATTTTCGGTCGTTTGTAGAAAATTTACCAAAGCACTAATGAAAACGTTACAATTTCATTAATTGAATTCAGAGAAATTAACTACAAAATAAAAAATAACAAAAAGAGAGCGGACCTATATCCGCTCTCTTAATCATTATATCATAGCTTGAATCATCTGGCATGAATAATTGTCTTTACTCACTAAGTCTTTCGACCTGTACTTCAATGACAACATCATCATTTTGAGCCATCCTGGACCCACTTGTTGGACTAGTTACACCTGCTACTGCAATCATACACATAAACAGTAAAACAATTACAACAATTAAGGGTTGCATCACTTTATATTTGAATTCATTTTTTGACATTAACCCATTCATAGTTTCACCTCATACTATTATTTACGAACTCCCCCCCGTTCGTCTATAAGTATTTTATCAAAATGACTCCTAATGTCAATGGCTTTTAAGTGTCTTTTTGAATAATTTATAGTCTTTTTCGAAGCTTTGTTCCAAATGCTACACACGCTGTTCCAATTGCACCAATTACGAAGATTGGCAGCCCACCTGTTTGAGGTAGTGCTTCGTCTTCAATAACTGCTGGCGCAGACTCTGGAACCACTTCATCAAGTACCACTTCTTCTGGAGCTTCTTCTAGTTCTGGCTCTACTTCAACAATAATCTCTGCAAAATTAGCCGTTAATGTTGCATCTTCTGTCACTACTGCCAACAAATCATTTGATAGGATATCTGTATCTCCAATCCAACCTATAAACTCGTAACCTTCTTCAGCCACAAGAGTCATATTTATTCTAGTACCACGCTCGTATAATCTGGTATGCTCATGTCCCTGCACAGTACCTCCATCAGTTGAATTAATGGTTAGACTGTACTTTGTAACTGAAGGTTTGTTTGGAGATGGTGTATCTACCTGAGGCTCTTCTTTTTCTCCTTCTGTTTCCCCCCCTCCTGTCTCTTCCACAGCTTCAGTGACAAAAGTTGCTAGTAATGTCAGCCTTTGGAAGTTGTACGGCATTGAATCAACTCTTGATTCACCATCAACGTATACATCGATATCACCATCAACCCACAATTGACTAGACATTATGGACTCTGCCATTGGGTAATACTCTATTTCAGATACCATAGATCCTTGATCAACTGCAACGACCCATCCATCAAAATCATAGCCTTCTGCTTCTTCATAAGACAAAGGCATCGCTGTATTCGTTACAACTTCTACATAACCTTCTACAGGCATAAGTGGTTCAGTAATCGTCCCTTGGCCTATATGGTCTGGATGAATACCAACTGTGATTTCATATGTATAAGGAACAAATTCAAAGATATACTCTGTGCCTCTAAGCTCTTTATTGGAATTAACAACAGGGTAGTTAATAAAATCTCTTCCTCTGAGATGGTGTGTGCCTTCAAGTTCATAGGCAACTTTTGGTCTTACTGGATTAGTTTGACCAGAACCATCACTCTTACTAACCTTTAAGTCGTCACCTTCACCCACAACTACAGGCCTATAGATCCTCACAAAGTAACCATCATTAGGTCTAATATAAAGGGTGTCTGTTTCATCACCAGGTGAAGGATTAACCATAATCTCACCATTTATTTCAATCATTTTCACATCATCATTATCCATAACATGAATTCTCTCAACCACTGAACCCGTTCCAAGATAGTCATTGAGTGGTCCATCTATTCTCATTTCATCTGTTGTATAGACAAGTCCATTTGTCGACGCTGCATACTCAAACCAATCTTCATAGGTATCTTCAAATATTGCCTTAAGTTGGTAGTAATGACCTTCTTCATTATTTATCTCGGTTAGTTCTAATTCAAGTTCGCTGTTCTCTATTAAGGCGCTCTCAATTTCCCAACCTTTGAATTCATAACGCTATTAATACCCGTCATTCCTTCAAGCATTAAGCCTTCATCCGTCAATTCCACATAAGTGGATGTATCTTGTGTTATATACCACTTGCGAGGCTAGCATCCACTCCGTCACCAGCACCTAATTCTAACGCTTCCTCCATTAGGCCTTCCCATTCTGCTACTAATCTCTATATCAATCTCAAGTTTGGCAAGGGCTATGGTTTCGTATTCCTTGTAGTGTTCAATAACGTTATCTACCATAAAGCCATTACTTGGGTATATTCTAAACTGATTAATTTCATCATTTGATAAACCATTTGCCTCAGTTAACACAATAGCAGCAGCATGATTAACAACAGCCGGATAACGTCCAATTAATGTACCACCACCATTTTCCATCTTGTAAACAACATACTCCGTGATGGTGACTGTTTCATCATTTTCTTTTTCCTCACTAACATACAAGGTTGCTTCATCCCGAGCATCTTCAAAAGATGAGAATTCAATTGCCACATTATTAATGGACTCAATTGACACATCCACACTTCTTTGACCCATTTCCTTTTCACCAATATAAGCTGTTACTGTTACTGTATAATCTCTAATGGCCATGCTTGTATCTAGATTGGCCATTGCCCTTTCACCTTTTGCCACAGAATCCACTCTTGCGTCATCAACAACCGCAGAAAAAGGATTATCTGACATTTCTATTACATAATCAACACTAGCACCATCCATCACGTTGCTAAGGTATGTCGATATATCCATTTTTGTTGTCTCATAATTGATTGCCGCATCAATCATGACTTGGTGGACTATATTTAGTGTATCAACACCTTCACCAACACATATATCAAGTGTCCCCCCCTCGATATCTGGCACAGTCATATATGCTTCAACTTCAACTTTATAGGATGAAGCCCCCCCTTCCACTTTATCAAAAAGCATATATGTTTCAATACTTTTGGCATTGTCATACTCAACGTCTAATCCATCTAAGAATAGTCGATAGATGTAAAAGACATCATCACTTGAAAAACCGTCGGATTCTTCACTATAAGCCTCTGTTCTTGCCGTTATATAACTTCCATCTGTATTCTCAATTTCTACATCTAGTGTGACCTTTTCATCATCTGCACTAGCCGTTATACTCATCATCGACATCATCATCGCAATAACAAGCACCATACTCCACATTTTTCTCATTTGTTGTTCTCCTCCTAAAATCATTTTCACCCTTTATAATTGTCTCTGAAAGCAATTATAGGTCTAGTTCCCTATCCTTACAACAGCTTTTGGCTTTGTCGTGACCAGACGCATCGGCATATAAAGAAGGTAGTGACTGTGGTCATTTTATCATTGACCACAGTCACTACCAACTATTACTAACGCTACTATATACTTAAAAAAAATTAAGCTAATTCTTCATTTCATCTCTCACTTCAACAAAGGCTCTTACTGCTCTATTGATGTCCTCTTTCATATGGGCAGCCGATATCTGAACTCTAATTCTTGCTTGTCCCTTTGGTACCACAGGATAGTAGAATCCAACCACATAGATTCCCTTAGCCAGGAGTTTGTCGGCCATCGTCTTAGCCATTACAGCATCATACAACATAATAGGCACAATAGGATGGATTCCCTCCACTATATCAAAACCATTTTGCATCATCTGGTCCCTGAAGTATTTGGTGTTGCTTTCTAGTGTGTCTCTGTAACTAGTGGTTAATGACAGACGTTCAATAATCTGTAGTGTGGTATATGCCATCACAGGTGCAAGAGTATTTGAAAATAGGTATGGCCTAGAACGTTGTCTAAGCATCGCAATAATCTCTTTTCGACCAGAAGTAAACCCTCCACTAGCACCACCAAGGGCCTTACCAAAGGTTCCTGTTATAATATCAACCTCGTCCATAACACCACAGTGCTCCGGTGTTCCTCTTCCATTTCGACCGATAAAGCCTGTCGCGTGTGAATCATCAACCATTACAAGTGCATTGTATTTTTTTGCCAAGTCACAGATGCCTCTAAGGTTTGCAATAATACCATCCATAGAAAAGACACCGTCTGTTGCAATGAGCTTAATACGAGCACCGTCTTTGTCTGCTTCAATCATCTGAGTCTCAAGATCATCCATATCATTATTCTGATAACGATATCGCTTTGCCTTACACAAACGAACACCGTCAATAATACTGGCATGGTTAAGGGCATCACTGATAATGGCATCTTCTGGCCCTAGTATGGTCTCAAATAAGCCTCCGTTGGCATCATAACAAGATGAGTACAAGATAGTGTCTTCTGTCCCTAGAAAGCTCGATAATGATGCCTCAAGTTCTTTATGAACTTCTAGCGTCCCAACAATAAAACGTACGGATGACATTCCATAGCCCCCCCATCTATCAAAACTATCTTTGGCATCTCTAATAACCCCCCCATCATCAGAAGCCAATCCAAGATAATTGTTGGCACAAAAGTTCAGGACGCCTTCGACTGTATTTGTATCAACAATAGGACCTTGTTTAGATGTAACCACACGTTCCTCTTTCCATAAGCCTGCAGTTTTAATCTCATCTAACTTGTCTATATAGATATCTCTTATATTTTCTTTCATTATTCTTCCTCCCAACTAAGAACAACCTTACCCGCTTGACCCTCTTGCATGACTTTGAAGCCTTTTTCAAAGTCTGTATAGTAGAATCTATGGGTAATGACTGGACTTATATCAAGTCCTGATTGAATCATCGATGTCATCTTATACCAGGTCTCATACATTTCTCTTCCATAGATACCTTTGATGGTCAGACCATTAAAGACCACTTTATTCCAGTTAACGGTTGTGTCAGCACCTTGTATACCAAGCATGGCAATCTTGCCACCATGTTCCATCACATCTAGCATACCATTGAAAGCCGAAGCATTGCCTGACATCTCAAGTCCAACATCAAAACCTTCACGCATACCAAGTTTCTTCATAGCGCCTTTTAAGGTTTGACCTCGAACATCAACAGTCATCGTTGCACCCATCTTGTCAGCCAGAGCTAACCGATACGCATTGACATCTGTGACAACCACATGTCTAGCACCTGCCTGTTTGGCTACTTTAGTAGCCATAATACCGATAGGTCCAGCACCTGTAATAAGGACATCTTCGCCAACCAAGTCAAATGACAATGCTGTATGGACAGCGTTGCCAAGGGGGGGGTCAAAACAACTAAGGACATCTTCTGATATTGATGGGTCAGCAAGCCATACATTTGTAGCAGGTATTACCAGATACTCAGCAAAAGCACCTGAACGGTTAACACCAACACTGCTTGTATTAATACATAAATGCCGTCTCCCTGCTAGGCAGTTACGGCAATGGCCACATACTATATGTCCTTCTCCAGAGACTATGTCTCCTATCTTGTAGCCTTTGATATTGTCTCCAACTTCAACTATATGCCCAACAAACTCATGGCCTATAACCATAGGAACAGGAATAGTTTCACTTGACCATTTATCCCAATTATAGATGTGTAAGTCGGTTCCACAAATAGACGTTTTATGAATCTTTATTTTAACTTCATTGATACCCGTTACAGGTTCTTCTACATCTTCTAACCAAAGTCCTTCTTTCTTATATCTTTTGACCAATGCTTTCATAGCACACCTCTTGTCCAATGTATTAAGATAGACACATTTACGCAGATTACTGTATCTCTCTCACTTACATTATAGCAAGTCGTGTGCGTATGTCAAATACACACAGAGACAACTGTCCTTGTGTTGAGGACAAACAAAGAGGGAAAACCATTATGGTTTTCCCTCTTTGTTTGTTTTATGATTTAATCTATTTTATCTTCTTACTATTTTCTTTTTCTAAATCTAGTTCCAACTGCAACGCAAGCCGTTCCTGCCATTGCAAAGAATGCAAATGGTAATCCACTTGTTTGTGGTAATTCCTCATCTTCAATCACTGCTGGTGCAGATTCTGGTACAACTTCATCCTCAAGAATTTCTTCTGGTTCCTCAACGATTTCTTCAAAGTTGGCAACAATAGCTGCGTCTTTTGAAACAATGGCCAGTAGGTCATTTGATAAGATATCCGTATCGCCTGTCCAACCAGTGAACTCATAGCCCTCTTCTGCTTCAATGACCATATTTACTCTTGTACCACTACTATAAGTTCTTGTACCTTCATGTCTTGGTACAGAACCACCAGCGGTTGAGCTGATTGTCAACTCATAATAAGTTGGTGTTGGTTTAGGTGGTGTAGGGTCACTTTTCTCTTTGAACTTAGCATACAAAGTAATCTCCATGTTGTCATCATACAACAAGTTAGAAGCCTGTTCAACTACGCTAACTTCTCCATCAACAAGGAATGTATCTGTAGCACTAAGTGATGATGTCATATTATAGATTGTATCCTCTTGTGATACCACCCATCCATCAAATTCATTGTTGCCGCTAGGACTGGCTTCAACACTTAACTCAGTACCATAAGTATAAGTACCACTTGCTGTTGATGGTTCTGCAATTTCACCCATTGCTTCTTGCCCCCCCGGCATAACCTCAACATTCACTTTATATTGAATCTGTTCAAAGTCTACAACATATCTTGTTTGTGATGCGCCATAGTTTTGTTCAAGTTCAATCATAACACCATCTGTATCTCTTACATGCTCCTTAAGAACATAGAATGTACTAGGTCCAGTATATGTTCTACTTGAAACAGCTAAAAACTGACTTAAGTCCATCTCATATACATTTGCATATGATCCAAGATTTGGAATGACTTTTATGCTTACCCCCCCTTCAGGACCTTCTGAGTCTCCATTAAGTTCAAAACCTCTTCCGCCTTCTGATATAGGGATTACTTTCTCAATACCATTGATCGTCTCATCAGCAACAATGCTCGTACCACGATCTTCTACTGGAATTGTCGTTATGGATCTAGCCGTTGTCAAAACATCATGGTTGCCAAAATCAACATCACCATGAGTCGTATTATAACCTACAAAGTAACCATCATAATACTCTCGGTAGTAATTTGCTCTGATATGAATACCATTGGTAGCATCAATAGCTAACAAGCTGACTGTAAAACTATCATCAGGTGCTGTACCAACGTAACTATTATTTATGTATATACTGCTAAGCCTAAGTTCTCCACTATCATGACTCATTCCAAGTAAATTATCTCTATTCGAACGTTCTAACAAATTCTTATTTACTTCTACATAAGTCTTATAAGTCTCTGAAATAAGGCTAGTGTTTAGTGGCGCACCTTCTCTATCCGTTAAGTTGATTCCAACGCTTGTATCAATTGGCAAAGGAACATTGTTGATGCCCTCTTGATTAACCGTTACAGTTAATACTGAAACACAGACTGTATTGGAAGTTGCCACTTCTGGTGGTAATGCTTCTGGTTGCTGAATATCGATATAAACCGCTGGTGGTGTTGTAACAATCGGTGGATCAATCGGTGGTCCTTGAACAACTTTGGTAATCTCAACATGATAATCGTTGAGTTGAAGTGGTAATAAAGTCGGACCTTCTCCAATATTCATTGTAATAGTGTTTGAATTAACTGGCATTGGTGGCGTAATGGCAATACCATTATGATACCAAATTGCAGTCATGCCTTCATAGACATCAATACCAATTATCTCTGCACTAAGGTCAATATAATCAACCCCCCCTGCACCAACAAATGATAGGTTAACTGACCAATCAAGCTCTTCAGGGCCATCAGGTTGTGCTGATGCTGTGATACCAAACATAGACACCATCATCAATACTACTAGTAACATGCTTAATAACTTCTTCATACTTTTTACCTCCATATAAACTCTCAGTTGACAAACATCCATCAGAAGGCAATAAAAAAGACTGCCATCTGAGCAGTCAAACCATCTTAGTTATTAGAGTTCTCTATCTATCTCTTTATAACCGTAGACTTTGTACTTTGCGTCCTTGCCTTTCGACAAGTTTGCCTAAATATATTATAGGTCTTAAGCACTGGTCTTTCAACAACTTTCATACAATTAGTGACTTTCGACTAGATTTTATGAACAAGTCATGACTATAGTCACTCTAATCTGTGAATAACTAAGACCTAAAGACTATTAAAACACAAGTCACCACATAAATAGAGCCAATCCACAGAAGTGGATTGGCTCTCATAGCGCTTACTAATATCAGTCTGTAAATGGATTCTCGGAACCTTCTTCTCCAAATGCACCTGTTGTAATCTCGAAGTAAGTTGTTGCAGCTTCAATATCACCATAAGCCCAGTGGCTTGGAGGTGCATCATTAAATGAATGTAATGGGTTCACATACTCTGGACGGTTGATTAAGTTGTTAACTGTATAAACGACTTGCTCACGAACCAAATCTTCGTTTGGCTTAAATGAGTTATCCTCATAACCTGTGATGAGTCCAAAGTTATAAATCTTGTTGATAGACTCTTTTGCCCAGTGACCATCAATATCATTCAAAACAGTTTCTGATGGGTCAGCTTCAAATTCCACGAATGACCAGTATCTTGAGATAATTGCAGCAATCTCAGCTCTTGTCATTGCTTGATCTGGCTTGAACGTTCCATCTTTATAACCATTAATTAGGCCAATTTCTTTGATAGCGTTGATGTTCTTATAACCCAGTGTGATTCTGGCATGTCACTAAAACCTGCTGCTGGTGCAGCATCAACATCTAACTTAAGAATTCTAGCAAAGATTGTTGCCATTTCAATTCTTGATATAGCACGTAGCGGTCTGAAGCTAATATCTGGATACCCTTTGATATATGGCTCATAGAACTCTACAGTTCCAAGAGGAATCTCTGGGTCTCGATTA
>JDSG01000079.1_pt1 | contig 37336 bp, 57 predicted proteins | sample 199341 | NCBI WGS metagenome assembly JDSG01 (sample SAMN02584197, study PRJNA231836) | bioreactor metagenome | isolation source: continuous culture bioreactor short generation time transfer1 day 52 after... | place: Germany: Bremen | reverse complement strand
ACACAGAGCAATATGAAGATAGTAATAACGGATAGATGCACAGGCTGCGGAGTCTGCATATCGAGATGTTCGAATAAGGCGATAGAGTTCTCCACCAAAGACTATATAAAGAGGGGGGGCAGGTGTTCAGAAGATAAATGTACTCTATGCAAAGAGTGCATTCCGCATTGCGGCTTTCAGGCTATACAGATTATGAAATAAAAAAAGCCAGACCTAAGTCTGGCTCATCTATCTTGTGTCTGTCAAATCAGTTGTTACATTTGTAGCATGCACCCTGCAGCATAACAGCGACACGCTCAAATCTCCTGCCGGTCTGCCTGTTGGCCTCGGCGATAAATGGAGCAGTATCCATATCCATAAGGTCTTCTACATTGCCGCAATTGGGGGGGCATGTGACATGAACATGGTCTCCGATATTGATTTCGTACATCGGCTTTCTGCCGTGCACAGGCACTTCGGTAAGAATATCTTCCTCTACCAGAAGATGAATATTCTTATAGATTGTTGCCAAACTCACGGATGAATAAACATCCTTTACCCTTTCATGAAGATCCTCGACACTGGCGTGCCCCCCCATCTTCTTGATCTCCTCGAGGATAAAAATCCTCTGAGGGGGGGTCACTTTGAGCTCTTTCTCTCTTAGCATCTTGTCATACATTATAACACTCCACACTTATAACACATACATAATAATAGTGATTATTTAGAAATTGTCCATAGATAATTTTACATGGGCTGGTCAACATATTGTCAAATATAAAATATTAGTCAATATTATTTTTCTGGTTTCTATCCTTTCTAATTAGGATATAATAGACAAAGGTGTTTTTAATATCAACTTTTTTTTATTTGCTAATGGAGCTTATATGATCAATGTAAAACTATTAACGATTGGTGCACTATTTTTTTTATCTATTCATTTGCATTTGCTGAATTTCGTGTGGCTGTTTCCACTACGCAAATCACAGATTTAACATATAATATCGCCGGAGATGATGTAAAGATTCTCAGTATCCTTGCCCCCCCCGGTCAAGATCCACACACTTATTCACCTGTCCCAAAAGACATAGATATAGTTGCCGGTGCCGACCTTGTGATAGAGAACGGAATGCATCTTGAGGGGGGGAAAAACTGGATGAAAACACTCGCCGCAGATGCAGGCAAACCTCTCGTCACAGCTACAGACGGTGTCAAACCGCTCATAATGGATAAGGACGGAATGAAAGTGAACGACCCGCATGCATGGTTCACCCCCCCGAAAAATGCAGCCATATATGTAAATAACATAACAAGAGCTCTTATAAAGCTAGACCCTGACAATAAGCATAACTACACGGCAAGAGCAAAGCTTTATATGGCAAACCTCAAGGCACTGGACGGCTGGATACGCTCAGAGGTATCTGCTATACCGCCTGAGAAAAGGGTTTTAGTCACTAACCATGATGCTTTCCAATACTTCGCAAAGGAGTATGGCTTTATAAATACCGCCCCCCCGATAGGCTGGTCAACAGGAAGCGAGGTGGGCGGCGGTGTCACACCGAAAAGGCGTGAACAGGTGATCAACTCCATCAGGCAGATGGGAGTGCAGGCAATATTCTTCGAGACGACTATCAACCTAAACTTATCAGAGAGATAGCTAAAGATGCAGGTGTAAAAATCGGCGGAGAGCTGTATTCTGACTCAATGGGTGACACAGACACGCCCGGAGAAACATATATAGGATGATGCGTGAAAATGTTCTCAAAATAGTTAAGGGGGGGCTTAAATGATGCGTTTTGTTCTCACAGCAGTTGTTTGGATAGTAATTATATCACTGGTAAGCTTGCTTTTTTCAAGCAGGGGGGGAGCAGATGATATTCAGATAAAAGTAGCCGAGAAAGAGAAGAGTGTTCCTGTCTCGTTTGAGATAACCACTACATTCTCTGTGGAAAAAGATCCATTCGCACTCGATATAGGTGAAGACAAGGGAGCATTTCGGGTAATACTGGACGGCGAGACAGTCTACAGCACGGAAGAAGGCATAAAAGACAGAGTCACATTCTTAACGGAAGAGTTTATATTAAGCTCAGGCAAACACGAGCTCTTCATAAAGGCAAACCCCCCCGCCGAGGCTGACCTCAGCAACTCTGTCAGAGTGAGGGTTTTGGCCGCAGGAAACCCTATCACGGACGAAACCTTATGGTTCTCGCCTGGGCAAACCGTCAATGCCGCCTATAGTTTTGAACTAAAGAATGAGGTAACTCATGACTAATACTGATTTTGCGATACAGGTTAGAAACCTCACTGTCAGCTACGGCCCTAAACCTGCCCTGCTTGACGTGAGTGTATGCATAAATAAGGGCGAACTTGTGGGGGGGATTATCGGCCCGAACGGTGCAGGAAAATCCACACTAATGAAAGCGATCCTCGGCTTTGTCAAAAGAGATATCGGCGACGTATATATCTTCGGCAAGCCCGTGGAGCATACAAGGGGGGGTCTGGTTGCATACGTTCCTCAGAGGGGGGGGACTGTGGACTGGGACTACCCGGTGACTGTCTATGACGTTGCGATGATGGGCAGATACGGCCATCTGAAATGGTGGCAGAATGAAACGAAAGAGGATCACGATATTGTCGAAAAATGTCTGGAAATGGTTCGTATGTCCGACTTTAAAGACAGGCAGATAGGACAGCTTTCGGGCGGACAGCAGCAGCGTGTTTTTATGGCAAGGGCTCTTGCTCAGGGTGCTCAGATTCTGCTTCTGGACGAACCGTTCGCAGGTGTTGATGCCGCCACGGAGAATGCTATACTCGATGTTCTCTCCGAGGCGAAAAAGGCAGGGATAACCCTTGTCGTTGTCCACCACGATCTCGCCACAGCATCTGAGTATTTTGATAAACTGCTCCTTATAAAACAAAGGCTGTACGCCGCAGGACCTCCGTCTCTGGTTTTCAGACAGGAACTGCTGACAGAAGTATACGAAGGTAAATTGAAAGTATTTACCGATTTGATAAAGGATTAATTATGGACGTGTTATTTACACTTTTTATAGAACCGCTGACTAAGATGTATTTCCTGAAAGCCTAGTGGGCGGCAGTATAGTTGCTGTTGTGTGTGCCGTTGCAGGCTGTCTGGTTATCTTACAGCGAATGGCGTTTCTGGGCGATGCTCTATCCCACGCTATGATAGCCGGAGTCGGTGCAGGATACCTTTTTATGAAGGTTTTTTTTCGGTATAGAGGCGGCGGCAGGGGGGGCTATGCTTATCGGCTCTCTCATAGCCGCTATGCTGACGGTTTTCATGATAGGTTTTGTGGCAAAGGTCTCACGCATAAAAGAAGACACATCAATAGGCATTATGTACACAGGGATATTCGCCGCAGGTGTCGTCCTTGTCTCCGTATTCAGCAAATATATCCACATAGATATTGTCCATTTCATCATGGGCGACATACTAGGGATTTCAGATACGGATATGATAGTCTCCTCAATAGTATCTGCCGTTGTTTTATCGATTATCATACTCCTATTCAGATATTTTAAACTGACCAGTTTCGACCCTGTTATGGCGGCATCCATAGGCATACCTGTTTTATTCTTCAAATACCTTTTCACAGGATGCGTTTCACTTGTTGTCGTATCCGCAGTGAGCATGGTTGGTGTGATACTTGTGGTGGGTCTGCTCATAACACCGGCGGCGACAGCCTATCTGCTAACCGACAGACTGGAAAAGATGATGGCATTGGCAGCCCTATTCGGCTTCACCTCCATACTCGGCGGTTTATATCTCAGCGTATGGATGAACTCCGCTGGCGGTGGTGCTATCATGCTGTTCTCCACTGCGCAATTTATGGTCGTCTTAATCTTAGCACCGAAATACGGCATGCTGGCAGACATGCTCAGGAGCAAAAGAGCCGTCCCCCCCCAACAGCTCACCGAAGATATCATTGCATCTATTTTCAAATCAGAAGGGAAAGTACCTATGTCCACTCTGACAAAATATATCAAAGCATCCAAAAAGCCGCTGAATAACGCCTTAAACCAGCTGACATCAGACGGTTTTATCATTAGTTCTGGCGGCGAGATCGAACTAACGGAAAAGGGCAAAACAGAAGCCCTCAGATTAAAAAAGGCTCACAGGGTATGGGAAACATATCTGCATCACATGGGTGTTCCTGAAGAGCAACTCCACGAGCAGGCACATGTCCTTGAGCATTATAACGATGCGGAAGCTATTGAATATATCCATCAGAAGATGGGCTTCCCCCCCGATAAAGACCCACACGGAGCAGAAATACCTTACATATATTCTGACGGTTCATTCTGCCTTACTCCGATGTTCGGCTTTTCAAACAGTGAGGTTGAGGTGGTGACTATATCAACCAAAAAAAGAGATTCAGGCTGGTGATTTGGTCAAAATCTCTCAGCAGGAAGACGGCTTTGTCATAGAAAAGGACGGACAGCTCATAGAAATGACGGATGAAGAGGTAGCCAGCCTCACGGTGAAAATCCCTTAATATTTTTGCACTGTCATTCTGAGAAGTTTAATGAAATAAAATAATCTGAAGCTGTCACGAAACCTTTTAGTGATACCTTTTGATTTTAACGTGTATTTCTGTTAATTTATATCTTCACTCGGAGGAGATATGAGACTGTTTTTTTTCCTTATGATCCCTTTTTTTCTTATTTGGCTGCGGAACAAACTTCTTCCTGAATAAAGAACCCATGAAACAGCTTGTGGTGCTCACTCAGGATGGCAGGTCGTTGGAACTGCAGGCACAATCCCTGATAGAAGATAATATCACCAGAATAAAGCTTGTGTCCGAGTTTTACCGTGGTGATGCCGAAATCATTTTCGAAAACGGCAAATATCATATGGACTATACGAACTTACCTATAAATGAAGACAAAATAGGCTCTATCAAAGGCGACCTTTACGCCGCTTTTTATGCAGGGGGGGATTATCCGTTTCGCTCCGATTATAAAATGTACGGCGAGGCAGTTCTGGAAAACGGGATGAAGACAGTCAAGGATACCGATGGCTATGTCCTTTATAAAGTTATATATAACGGTAAAGAGATTCGCCTGAAGAATGTTATTCTAGAGTATACTATTTTGATATATTCAGATAAAGAGCTCGGCAAATAAAATAATGCTTACTTTTCACTTAAATTAAATTGACAAGCCGCCTTTGCATATTTCATAATATGTTTTGGTTTAATTTTAACCGGAAACCTAAAGTCGCAAAGTGATCAATCTTTAATCACTTCAACGACTTAAATATAAGTAGGGGGGGTATATGTATGAAGAAATTTTTCCTCCTTGCCGTTATATCGGCATTTCTCGTGATTACAGGTTGCTCTAATCAGCCGAAAGAAGAAGCAAAACCTGCTCCGGCTAAAGCTGAGACAAAAGAAACAGGTAAAGACATCAAAGCTGCTTTCGTGTATGTAGGACCTGTCGGCGATGCTGGCTGGACTTATGCACATAACGAAGGACGTAAGGCAATGGCTGAGCTTCCATACGTTAAAGAGACAAACTTTATCGAGTCTGTTCCTGAGGGTGCAGAATCTACAAGAATCATCACAAGCCTCGCACAGAAAGGCTATAACCTTATCTTTACAACAAGCTTCGGTTACATGGACCCTACACTCGAGGTTGCTGCTAAATATCCTGAAATAGCGTTCATGCACTGCTCTGGTTACAAAACATCAGAAAACATGGGCAACTACTTCGGACGTATGTATCAGCCAAGATACCTTTCAGGTATGGTTGCCGGTAAAATGACAAAGACTAACATAGTCGGTTACGTTGCCGCCTTCCCTATCCCTGAGGTTATCAGAGGAATCAACGCATTCACACTCGGCGTACGCAGTGTTAATCCGGATGCAGTTGTTAAGGTTATCTGGACACAGACATGGTTTGACCCTGCAAAAGAGCGTGATGCTGCTGAATCACTCCTCGATGTCAAAGCTGACGTTATAACAATGCACCAGGACACTCCTGCACCACTTCAGGCTGCAGAAAAGCGTGGAGCATTCGCTATAGGATACAACTCTATCATGCAGGAACAAGTACCGGGTGCATGGCTCACAGCTCCTATCTGGAACTGGAAAGCTGTTTATAACAAAACTGCTGAAGAGGTTCACAACGGAACATGGAAATCTGAGGCTATCTGGTGGGGGGGAATGCAAGAAGGTCTCGTTGACATAGCTCCTATGTCTGACCTCGTACCTGCTGATGTTCAGGCTCTCGTAAACGAAAAGAAAGCTATGATCGCTTCCGGCGAATTCGCTATCTTCTCAGGCGAGATCAAGGACAATAAAGGTAATGTCGCAGTTGAAGCGGCAAGACTATGACTGACGGCGAGATGCTCGGCATGAACTTCTTCGTTGAAGGTGTTCAGGGGGGGAACATCTCTAACTAATCGCAATAACTAATCAAGCCCTCTGGACAGAGTGTTCAGAGGGCTTTTATTTAAGGCTGAATTATTGAAACCTGTTCTTGAGATCAAAAACGTCACTAAAACATTCCCCCCCGGAGTGAAAGCTCTGGATGATGTATGCCTTAGTATATACGAAGGTGAAATACACACTCTCCTCGGTGAAAACGGAGCTGGTAAGAGTACACTCATGAACGTCCTTAACGGGCTTTATAAACCGGATAAGGGCAAAATCTACATCGACGGCAAACACAAAATTTTCATGTCGCCAAAAGACTCCATCAAGGCGAAGATAGGGATGGTTCACCAGCACTTTATGCTAGTCAAAAACCATACTGTTCTTGAAAATATTCTGCTTTCTGTCGAAGGTCTTAAATCAATTTTCAATAAAAAAGCTATCCGCAAGCAGGTGGAGGATATCCTCATCCGCTTCAATATGGATATAGCACTTGACGAGCCTGTATGGAAGCTATCTATCGGTGCTCAGCAATGGGTTGAGCTTATAAAGCTTCTCATACGTGACTGCCGCATACTCATTCTGGATGAACCCACAGCCGTACTCACACCGCAGGAGGCGGAGAAGCTGTTTGCTTTTCTGGGGGGGAAGCTCCGTGAAGAGGGGGGGAAGTCTATAGTGTTCATATCCCACAAGATGCGTGAGGTCATGGCTCTTTCCGACAGGGTTACGATCCTGAAAAAAAAGGGGGGGCAACGGTCGAATCACTCATCAAAGGGGGGGATTTTGATGAAAACATCCTCGCCAACCTCATGATAGGCGGCGATGACATACCTAAATGGGAACGCCATCCGAAAGAGATCGGAGGGGGGGACATACTCGTTATTGAAAATGTCTCCGTGGATAACGATAAAGGTTTAAGAGACCTCAAAGATTTTTCTATGACTCTCAGAAAAGGGGGGGAAATCCTCGGCATAGCAGGTATAGCAGGAAACGGACAAAAAGCTTTGGCAGAAGTTATCACAGGTCTGAAAGAACCAAAATCAGGTTCTATCGTTTTAGACGGAGTGGATATCACCTGCGAAGGCTGCCGCAACTCCCAGCTTTCTGGCATAGCCCACGTCCCCCCCGAAGATAGAAAGAGTGTCGGTATCGCACCTGATATGTCGGTGGACGACAATCTCATATTAAAAAGCTACAGAGATAACAAATTCATAAAGAACTTTCTGCAGGATAAAAAAGCCATCAAGCAGAACGCCGAGGAACTGATCGACTGTTACGACATAAAAGCAGGTCCTCCGGGCAATCCAGTCAGGCTTCTCTCAGGGGGGGGTAATATCCAGAAGGTTATCATCGCCCGTGAGATGTCATTAAATCCGAAAGTGCTTATAGCACTCTACCCCCCCACCAGAGGACTTGATATAGGGTCGGCAGAATACGTCCATAAGGTGATCATAGACGCTAGAGACAAAGATATGAGCACCATAGTAATATCGGAAGACCTTGACGAACTTCTAAAGCTATCCGACAGAATCGCTGTCATGTTCTGCGGAAGGATCACTGGCATAGTCGACCCTGAAAATACTACCAGAGAAGAGATTGGACTGCTCATGAGCGGGAGTTGTGACATATGATAAAGTTTGAAAAGCGTAAAGACGCATCTAAACTGTTCGTCCTGTCAGCTCCGTTTTTATCGGTCATACTCGCTCTGATAACAGCAGGGATCATCATGCTTTTTGCCGATGTGAACCCTATCAGGCATATTCAGGGATGATACAGGAGTCCCTTGGCTCATTTTACGGGCTTAGCGAAACCCTGCTGAAAGCCACACCTCTTATTCTGGCAGGTCTTGCCGTCTCACTCGCTTTCAGGATGCAGCTCTGGAACATCGGTGCTGAAGGTCAGCTCCATCTGGGGGGGGCAATAGGGGGGCTACAGGGGGGGTTGCACTGTTTTCAGGTATTGAAGGATACCTTATACTCCCTGTCATGTTCATTGCCGCCGCCTTATGCGGAGGTTTGTGGGCAGGTGTCGCAGGTATTTTAAAAGCAAAATTCAGAGTGAATGAGATCATCATTACTCTGCTGATGAACTATATAGCCATAGCAATCGTTTCCTATCTTATCTATGGACCGTGGAAAGACCCTAAAGGTTTCAATTTTCCACTGACGGCTCAGTTTTCGGAATTCGCCAGACTAGGATCACTGTTTGACACAAGACTCCATTACGGATTCATACTCGCTCTAGTGCTGGTCTTCATCATGTACATCCTGATGGAAAAGACAGTCTGGGGGGGCTACGAGATTCGTGTTATCGGAAACAACAAGAATGCCGCAAAATACGCAGGTATCAAGATCGACCGATCCATCATAGGGGGGTTCTCTTTATGAGTGGAGCTCTGGCAGGTATAGCAGGCTTCTCCGAAGTGGCAGGTGTTCAGTTCAGGCTTCAGGAGGGTATGTCCACAGGCTATGGATATACTGCAATCATAGTTGCGTGGCTGGCAGGACGGAGTGCCATTGGCGTTTTTGTGGTATCCGTTATCATGAGTGTAATACTTGTGGGCGGCGACAGTCTCCAGATAATCATGCAGCTGCCTGTTGCTTTTGTGAATTTGTTTCAGGGGGGCTTATACTGTTTTTCATTCTGGCATCAGATTTCTTTATTAACAACAAAATGGTATTCATGAGGGGGGGGAGAAATGATTGAGATACTCCTCTTCGCAACTATAAAGGCAGGTACGCCTATCCTCTTCGCAACACTTGGTGCGATAATAATGGAACGCTCAGGTATAATAAATCTTGGTATAGAGGGTTTGATGCTTGTGGGTGCTCTCACGGGTTTTGCCACAGCACACGTTACAGGAAGCCTCACTCTGGCAGTTCTGGCTTCATTCTTCTCCTCTATGATCGTCGGTTCTATACATGGGTTTATAACAGTTTATCTGCGAGGCAACCAGATAGTTAGCGGTCTGTCACTGACTATGTTCGGCATAGGGCTGACAGCTCTCTTCGGGCGTCGCTTGTGGGTATCACAATCGAAGGCTTTAACAAGCTTGATATCCCTGTCCTGTCTAAGATACCGATAATCGGATCTGCAATATTCAACCACGATTTTCTGGTCTATCTGAGTGTACTGTTTGTTGTTTTGATCAGCCTGTTTTTTTATAAAACCAAATGGGGGGGGCTGTATCTCCGCTCGGTCGGTGAAAATCCTGCCGCAGCAGACACTTCAGGTGTAAACGTCAATGCATACCGCATGTGGGCAGTACTGATAGGTCAGGTATAGCAGGTATCGGCGGCGGTTATATATCACTGGCATACACACCTTTCTGGGTGGAGAATATGACGGCAGGACGCGGCTGGATAGCTGTGGCTCTCGTTATATTTGCTCAGTGGAACAGTACAAGGGCTCTTGCAGGTGCTTACCTTTTCGGAGGTATTAATGCCATACAGCTCAGGATGCAGGCGATGGGGGGGACAAACATTTCTCCGCATTTCCTACAGACACTGCCTTATGTTTTTACAATAATCGTACTTGTTATAGCGACCATAAGACTTGAAAAAGGATCGTCTCCTGAGCCGGAAAGCTTGGGACTGCCATATGACAGAGAGGATAGAAAATGACCAAAGCAAAAGAGATACTCATTAATGCCATAATAAATGATGGGGGGGAAGTGAGTGGCGAGATTGTAAAGGTGGATAAAACTCTAAACCATATGGTCGATATCAAGGTGATAAAGGCTATAGGCGAGGAGATCGCCGAAAAGTTTAAAGATGCCGAAGTGGATAAAATCCTCACTGTTGAGGCGAGTGGAATACCCGGTGCTCAGGCCGCCGCTTTTATACTTGATGTGGACTACATCTTCGCAAAAAAGAAGAATCCTATCACCATGAAGCGGTTCTTCTCCGCCGAGAGTTTCTCCTATACTAAAAACGAACACACAACCCTATACGTTTCTAAAGAGGTTCTGCAAAAGGGGGGGGATCGTATCCTTTTTGTAGACGATTTTTACGCAAGAGGGAATACGCTGAAAGCCATCAAAAAGATCATAGAACAGGCTGAAGCAACTCTTGTGGCTGTGCCGTCATTATAGACAAGATGGATGCAGACGACATCCACAGTATACTTACGCTGAAAGAATTGAAATCCGCACTGGAGCAATAATATAAGATGCTGAATTACGTCTTGGCTCTCGGTGCAGGAGTTCTGGCAGGTTTTTTTCTGCCCAGCGGTTTTATGAGTAAACCTAAATCACTCCTTTTTAATGTTTCTCTGATCGGACTGCTCTTCTTTATGGGGGGGGTAAATCTGGGGGGGAGAGATCAGGATCTTTTGTCAAAAATTTCAAGATTCGGTATAGTTTCTGGCGTGATGAGCTTTCAGTAATCTTCTTCAGTCTTGTTGCCGTGGTTATACTGATCAAAATATTCGGTGAAAAACAGAAATGATGATATTATCAATGCTCCTTGCCGTTTTTTTTCGGTACGGTCGCATCTTTCACTCACATACTGAGCGAACCGCTTATCAATGCCTGCCTGCAGATAACTCATATATCACTTATAATACTTCTTTTTCTTATCGGTTTCGATATAGGCAATAACAGAGAATCCCTAAAAACTCTACTCAAAGCCGACAGGTATGCCCTCATCATCCCCCCCACAGGGACTATCATAGGGACGATATTCGGCGGATATCTCGTGTCGCTTGTTACAGAGCTTTCTGCCAATGAAGGGATGGCTATCGCTTCAGGTTTCGGCTGGCACTCCCTCTCTGCAGTCCTACTGGCAGAGATGAAAGGGAGCGACATAGGTGCTATCGCTTTCCTGTCTAATGTTTTCAGAGAGTCCCTCACCATGCTCTCTATCCCTTTTCTGGTCAAGATCGTAGGTCCTTATGCCGCAATAGCCCCCCCGGGCGGAGCTACCACAATGGACGTAACCCTCCCCCCCATAATAGAGAAATACTGCGGAAAACGGGCGGCAATAGTCGGTTTTATCAACGGTGTTATCCTCTCTACCCTCGTGCCAATTATCATCCCTTTATATGCCTAGTATTTCATTTGATTCTTGCCTAAGTATCGTTGTATAATCTCTCATGATGAAACATATAGTATTTGCCCTTTTTATTCTTTTAACCGGCCAAACAGTGCTTGCTGAAAAGCTCGACTGGATATTCGCCATATATGCTGACGGCAAAGGAGTAGATGTAAAAAATATCTGCCAATCTGCCAAAAAGCTCAGTAATATGAAAGTATTAATTTACCAGAATAAACAAACGACATATTGTGCTAACGGGGGGGAAAAAATCGCAGGACAAGCATCCGCAGGAAAATTCTTTTCAGGTGTGCGGTCTGTCGGAAATTCGTGGAATTACTTTTATGCAGTATCCTCTGCAAATCATCTCGATGTATCGAAACTCTCAGTCGAATTAACAGGAAACAAGCCCAACATTCTGCTGATTGATGCAGACGAGACGGGCAGTATAGACCAGCTGTGGGAACTGAATATGAGTGCCGACAGGATTATAACTTTCAGCACCAAATCCATGGTGAACTCAGTTGACTATGCCAACTTCATAAATAATATATCAGACACTGCACCCATTTCGCTTGTATCAAACGCTATAAATACTATCAAAACTCAGGCTGAACAGTCTAAATCTGAGATATCGGTCTTTGCTGTGGAAACTGGCGAAAAACTCGAAGGCTACATGACACTCTTTGATAAAAGGGCTGAATGCTTCCCGAAAAAGATCGACAGATTTGAAAAGATAAAAGCAGTATCAGGGGGGGCATACACAGACCTGACAAATGCATTAAAGGTAATAAATAAAGCCATTTACAAAAGACTTGAGGCAGTTATCATAAGTTCATATTCATCCAACAAGACTATAAGCGGTCCTACGCTATTCCTGCCAAAAAACAAAGAGTTATACGAGAAGAAGATAACAACCTTTAACAAAACCAGGATGAATAAGGACTTCCCCCCCAACTGGACAGTATTTTTGAAACTTTATATCAGTAATAAACACTCACGCACAATCCTGTAATACTACATATTATTGATAAAAAAAAGGCTCTGCCGAAACAGAGCTTGAACTTTTACAGTATTTGACTGAGGAAGAGTTTGAGTCGGTCACTCTGAGGATTGCTGTATATCTCCTCCGGAGTATTCTCCTCTATCTTCATCCCCCCCTCATCCATAAAGATGATCCTGTCTGCCACCTCTCTGGCAAACCCCCCCATCTCGTGGGTAACGACAACCATCGTCATCCCCCCCTCTTTAGCGAGGGTCTTCATAACATCAAGCACCTCACCGATCATTTCAGGGTCAAGAGCCGATGTAGGCTCATCAAAGAGCATAACTTTCGGACTCATAGCGAGAGCTCTGGCAATAGCAACACGCTGCTGCTGACCACCTGAAAGCTGTCCGGGGGGGTATGAATCCCTCTTGTCGGAAAGTCCAACTTTTGCGAGAAGTTCCACGGCAACCTTTTCAGCTTCGGTCTTTTTCATCCTTTTGACATGAATTGGTGCCATAGTGATATTCTGCAGTACGGTTTTATGCGGAAAGAGATTAAAGGACTGGAAAACCATCCCAACCTCTGCTCTTATCTTGTTAATATTTGCCTTTTTCGATGTAAGCGACACTCCTTCAATAAGGATCTCGCCGCTCTGAATCTCTTCCAGAAGATTGAGAGAACGAAGGATTGTAGACTTGCCCGAACCTGATGGTCCTATTATAACAAGCACTTCACTCTTGGCAACTTCCAGAGAAACACCCTTTAGAGCATGCACACCGTTAGGGTAGATTTTTTTTCTACATTATTAGCTTTTATCATTTCAATTCCCCCCCCTATTACCTGTCTTGTGCCGACATTCTCTTCTCCAGCAACTGCACAAGGTAAGAGAGTGCAGAGGTCAGAACAAGATAAAGTGCCGCAACTGTGAACCAAACCTCAAACGGGCTGAATGTAGAGGCAACAACCTCACGACCAGCCTTTGTCAGGTCGGTAATAGAGATAACAGAAACCAGAGATGAATCCTTTATAAGCGAGATGAACTGCCCTGCCATAGGAGGAAGAGTCCTTCTGAACGCCTGCGGAAGTATAACGAGTACCATTGCTTTCGGGTAGCTCATACCAAGGCTTCTCGCTGCTTCCATCTGCCCCCCCCTGTGGACAGACTGGATACCCGCACGGACAATCTCTGCAATATATGCTCCGGTAAAACACGACAGAGCCGCAACTCCTGCCGTCATTCTATCCAGATTAAACACTGTCCCTATGAAGAAATAGAATATAAATATCTGAACAAGCAGAGGAGTGCCTCTGATTATCTCGATATAAAAAACTGCCAGTTTCTTGAGGAACGGGTTTTTAGATATTCTTGCCAAACCTGTGAAGACACCGATTATGATAGCAAAAAATATCGAATATATGGATATTTCAAGGGTTATAAGAAGGCCCGTCACAAGCGGGCCCATCTTATAATATTTAGTCTTGGCTAAAACGTCGCCTTCAAAAACTGTATCCCCCCCGTCATGGATAATGATACCTTCTACATCTTTCAGCACGCTGGGTTTCGACCTTTTGCCCGGCGGTGTTATCGTAACTGTAGAGCCACTGACACTAACTCGCCCGTCAGAAGGGGGGGCTAAGACTTCCGTAAAATCGCTGTATACGACATACTGAGGGAGTCTCTCCCAACGCCAGATGTAATCGATCTTCTTGCTAGCTCCGTATATTCCCCCCCCGCTATCGAAAGCAGGAACACAACCAGCAGGATATTCCAGAGTAGATTCTTGTGTTTTGAATTCAACGTCTTAAACCTCTGATTTAGCTCTGGATATCTTTAAGCCATTCGTCTGTACCGAACCACTTTTGGTAGATTTTCTCATATCTTCCGTCCCCCCCTCTCATCTGCTTGAGAAGGTTATTCAGGAAGTTCATGAAGTCAGGATCGCCCTTTCTGATCGCCCATGCGAGCGGCTCATATGTGAAAGGTGTATCGAGGAACGCAAGGTTTTTACCATTCTGAGCAAAGTAGAGAGCGTTGTATGGGAGGTCATAAACGAAAGCATCAGCTTTACCGTTAACAACTTCCATAGCACCTTCCTGCTCTGTCTCGAAGAGGTTTATCTTCGCTTTGCCGATATATTTTTTTAGTAGCGAAATCACCTGTAACACCAAGTTTTGTAGCTACTGTATATTTAGGGTTATTAAGGTCTTTGTAAGACTTAACTTTACCAACGAGTTCCTTCTTAATAAGGATTGTCTGTCCAACAACGATGTATGGATCTGCAAAGTTGACCTGAAGGTTTCTCTGTGGTGTAACAGTCATACCTGACATGATGATGTCATACTTGTCTGTGAGGAGTGAAGAGATGATACCATCCCAAGCTGTGTTCACAAGAGTAAGCTTAACACCCATCTCTTTTGCAAGTTCTTTAGCCATATCAACATCGAAGCCAACAATCTCGCCTCTTTTGTTCTTAAGCTCGAAAGGCATATAGCCTGCTTCCATTCCGACTCTGAGTTCGCCTCTTTTAAGGATTTTGTTCAGAGTGGACTTCTCCCAGAGAGAGTTGTCGTTAGCAAAAGCTGTACAAGCCATTACCAACATCATAAGGGTAACAATCAGTTTTTTTCATATCAAAATGCCTCCTTAGCATGATTTGCCTTCTTCAAGTATTTCGTGGATATTCATTTTTATCCTGTGTACAGGACACAAAGGAATCTCTTCTTTAGGGATATACACGATCTGCGTGTGATCACATTGGGGGGGACACTTAACCTCAACCATAGTGACTTCTTCTTTTTCTGATGACATAAAGAACCCCCCCCTCTTTTTTTTGACAAAGAATCATTATAAAAACAACACGACTAAAAATAAAGAGAAATCTTTATTTAATATTATTATCAGAGATTTAATATTATTAGCCTATTAATTAATATTTTTAATAATCTTTATTAAATTTCCTTCGCAAACTAAAAGTTCAAAGCACTAAAGATGCTTCAGAAGCCCTTCAACATCAGCTTTGGTTGTTGCAAAAGAACACACAAGACGAACCATCCCTGTAGCCTCGTCCCATACATAAAATTCAAATTCTTCTAACATTTTCTTGGTAATATCCTCAGGCAGTTCAACAAAAACCCCCCCGTTGCCGTTCACAGGATAAGTCAGTCTGAACCCTTTATTCGTGAAGCCATCTGCCAGCAGACGTGCCATCTCATTGGCGTGTTTGGCATTATCCAGCCATATTTTATCTTCAAGATAAGGGACAAACTGTGCGGAGATGTATCTCATCTTGGAGAATAACTGCATCCCCCCCTGTTTACGAAAGTATTTGCAGTTCTCAGCCAAATCAGGATTGAGGAATATGACAGCCTCACCCATGAGCATACCATTCTTAGTACCGCCGAAAGAGACGATGTCGGCACCTGCCACGGCATCTCCGAGTGATACCCCCCCAAGGTGGGCAGCTCCGTTCGCAAGCCTTGCCCCCCCGTCTATATGCAGCAGCATATTATTAGCCTTGGCGAAGTCTGACAGCTCAGCCAGCTCTGACTGAGTATAGACAACTCCGGTCTCTGTCACCTGAGATATGGAAATTACATGCGGCTGACTGTGGTGCTCGAAACCCACAGAATGGAGCGTCGGCACAATATCCTCAGGGCTCAGCTTCCCCCCCCGTTCGGTCTTTATGCCTATGATCTTCGAACCTAGAAACCTTTCCGGTGCTCCGCATTCATCAACATTTATATGTGCGGTCTCGGCACACACCACCGCCTGAAACGGCGACAAAACGGACGCAAGCGAGATAACATTCGCCCCCCCTGTCCCCCCCGTCAGGACGGGAAAAAAACTCTGCCGCATCACCAAACTCTTTCTTTATAAGTGTGTCAGCCTTCTGAGTCCATTCATCATTTCCGTATGATTTTGCAAACCCGTGATTCGCATCCTCTATAGCTTTAAGTATTCTGATATCGACAGGAGCAGTATTATCACTCATAAACGCTTTATTCATTTTCTACCTCAAAGATGTTAAAAAAACAATAATATCAACATGCATCAAAGTTATCAATAACTTGTAAAGTCCACCAAAGAAATCTTCTTATTAACCATTGTCAGTAAAGAATAATTTAAAACGGCATTTACCTTTACAACACTGCTAAAAATGACTATGATTGATTGTTTTGTTCGGTTTTATTACAATAGGAGGATACTAAGAAATGCAAGAAGGTTTTTTTTAAAACGCTGATCCTTGGTGTTCAGATGCTCTTCGTAGCGTTTGGAGCTTTGGTTCTCGTTCCGCTGCTCACAGGTCTCGACCCGTCTATCGCTCTTTTCAGTGCCGGAGCTGGTACACTTATTTTTCAGATAGTAACAAAAAGGATGGTTCCTGTTTTTCTCGCCAGCTCATTCGCTTTCATCGCCCCCCCTATCTCTTTCGGAGTTAAGGAGTTCGGTATGGGAGCTACTCTCGGTGGTCTTGCCTGTGCAGGTCTCGCCTACATCGTTTTCTCTGCGGTAGTTAAAGTGGGTGGTGTTGAAGCCATAGAAAAATACCTGCCGGCTATCGTTACAGGTCCGGTAATTATGGTTATCGGTCTTAAGCTCGCTCCTATTGCCGTCAACATGGCAAAAAGCTTCGATGCTTCGGGCAACTACGACGGCAAGGCGACACTGATCGCTTTCGTTTCTCTCCTCACAGCTATCCTTACGGTTACCTACGGTAAAAAAATATTCAGTCTCATCCCTATATTAATGGGTATCGTCGTTGGTTATGTTCTCTCTATGATACTCGGTGTGGTTAACTTCGAGCCTATCACAAACGCGGCATGGTTCGTTATCCCATGGGTTGCAGCTATAGAAGCAGGTTCATACGCTGTTCCTGTTTTCGACATCGCGGCTATCTTATACATAGTCCCTGTTGCAATAGCTCCTGCCATTGAGCATGTCGGCGACGTTCTCGCCATCTCCAGTGCTACAGGCAAAAACTACATAAAAGAGCCCGGTCTCCACAGAACACTACTTGGTGACGGTCTCGCTACAACATTCGCATCAGTGGTCGGCGGACCTCCAAATACAACATACTCAGAGGTTACAGGTGCTGTTGCACTCACAAAAGCATTCAACCCTATGTATATGACAATAGCTGCCATCACAGCTATGATACTCGCCTTTGTCGGTAAACTCGGAGCAGTTCTCAAGACTATTCCTGTTCCTGTAATGGGCGGAATTATGATCCTCCTTTTCGGTATGATCGCGGCTATCGGTGTGAGCACACTTGTGCGTGACAAGGTGGATTTTTCAAAGTCAAGAAACCTTATCATAGCTTCTATAATACTTGTTGTGGGTATCGGAGACCTCTCCTTCACCTTCGGTAAGATTACACTCGGCGGTATCGGTCTTGCAGGTATAGTTGGTATCGTACTTAATCTGATTCTTCCAAAGGAGAAGTAATGTATTCTAATTTCAGCGTTGTAAGTCATCCGCTCATAGAGCACAAACTGACTATCATCAGAGACAAAAACACCTCTAAAAAGGAGTTTAAAGAGCTGGTTGATGAAGTCGCTATGCTAATGGCATACGAAATAACTAAAGATTTTCCCCCCCTTGAGGAAGTTGAGATAGAAACCCCCCCGCTATGCAAAACAAAAGCGAGGATGGTCTCAGGCAAAAAGGTAGCACTTGTGCCGATACTCCGTGCAGGACTTGGTATGATAGACGGCTTTTTACGCCTTATGCCCTCAGCCGTGTGGGGGGGCACATAGGTCTTTACAGAGACCACGAAACACTCCAGCCGGTATCTTATTATTTCAAAGTTCCGCCACAATCTGAAGACAGGGATTTCATACTGATAGACCCTATGCTTGCAACAGGCGGTTCTGCTATAGCGGCTGCAAACAGGCTGAAAGAAGAAGGGATCAAAAATATCAAGTTCATGTGTCTGATAGCTGCCCCCCCTGAAGGTGTGAAAGCCTTCTGTGAGGCTCACCCTGACATTCATGTTTATGCCGCAGGGCTTGACGAAAAACTTAACGAGCTTGGATATATTCTCCCGGGTCTCGGAGATGCCGGAGACAGACTCTTCGGTACTAAATAGTTTCTCGTTTTTTGCATCGGCATAGAAAACTTAAATAACATAATCCCCCCCAATTTTGGTAACAAGATTGGGGGGGATTTTTTTTCGTTTCAAGAAGATATTTTCCTGTCATCCTGAGCCTATGCGAAGGATCTGAACTCTTGAATGCTCTGGTAGTATCAGATTCGTCACTCGCTCCGTTCACCCAGAATGACTCGTCAATTCTTTTTGTTACCCACATTATAAGTGCAGAGTGACGTGGCGGTCTTTCGACATTATATGATAAAATAAGCATGGAAGATAAAAAAGGAGATTTTCATGAAAGTATTTATAACGGGAGCAACAGCAGGTTTCGGCGAGCTATCGCCAGAAGATACATAAATGAAGGGCATGAAGTGATAGCATCAGGCAGACGCACAGACAGACTAGAGAAGCTTAAAGCTGAAATAGGGTGTTTGACTGAAACTCTGGACGTTACCGATAAAGAAGCAGTCTTTGAAGTCTTCTCCAGACATACGGATATCGATGTACTCGTGAATAATGCAGGGCTTGCTCTCGGGCTTGAACCTGCTCAGGAGACAGACATAGAGGACTGGGAACGGATGGTGGACACAAACATAAAAGGTGTCATGTACTGCACAAGGCGGCTCTGCCGAACATGGTAAAGAGGAATAAGGGGGGGCACATCATCACAATAGGCTCTGCCGCAGGCAACTGGCCTTATCCGGGTGGAAATGTATACGGAAGCACTAAAGCATTTGTTCAGCAGTTTGCCAGAAATATACGAAACGACCTATTCGGAACTAAGGTACGTTCCACAAATATAGAACCGGGCATGGCAGACACGGAGTTTTCCACAATCAGGTTCAAAGGGGGGGATAAGGCGAAAGCAGACAAGGTTTATGAAGGTACGCAAGCTCTCACGGCGGAGGATTTGGCAGAGACAGTTTACTGGGTTTCCACACTCCCTGAGCATGTTAACGTAAATACGCTGGAATTAATGTCGGTAAATCAGTCATGGAACGCATTTCATATATACAGAGGGGGGGCAGGAGATTAGGCGGATTTGGTATCTCTGTAGAGCTGACCAAGATACAAAGCAACCCCCCCCAGCCATATCAGTACAAAACTGAACAGTTTAGTTGCACCTAGGGGGGGCTCGTTATACATAAATGCTCCGATGAAGAAGCCTAGTGTAGGTCCGATATACTGCAAAGTGCCGAGCGTACCCAGACGGATTCGGTTTGCACCTGCTACATATAAAAGAAGCGGTAAAGATGTCGCTACCCCCCCTGCACCCACAAGATAATAGGTTTCAGGCATGAGTGTCATGAAAGCCCCCCCCTCACCTTTTATATGAATATAGCGAGGTATCCCAGTGCCATTGGGGGGGTAAGGGTAAGGGTTTCGAGAAATAGACCGGGCAGAGGCTTAACCTGCACCTTCTTGCGAAAAAGACCATAGAAACCGAAACTTACAGCCAGAAAAACGCCGACAAAAGGAAACTTCCCGTAGCTGACAGTCATTATTATGATAGCCGTAAATACCAGTATAAGTGCAGGTATCATCAGTCCGCGTATCTTCTCTTTCAGAAAGAAAAAACCAAGCAGCACACTTATCATCGGGCAGATATAGTAACCTAAACTTGTCTCAAGAACCATGTCGTGATTAACTGCCCATATGTAAATAAACCAGTTAGCACCTATCAAAAGCCCCCCCGAACCGGTCATGAGCTTTACCGTCCTTTTGTCACGCAATGCTTCAACAAGCTCTGATGTTCGGCGTTGAAAGAAGAGGATAAGATATACGAACAGTACAGACCAAATGATACGATGGGATAAAACTTCTTCGGAAGGGACAATCTTCATTAATTTCCAGTATATCGGCAACAATCCCCCCCACAATACAAAACTGAGGGTTGCGGACTGGAAACCTATAGTGCTTTCTGATCTCATCAAATAACCGTCATCTGTTTGCCATTATCTGACACACTTATATTTAATATATATTTAGCGGCTCTGCGAGACCAGCTCACAGGGTCTTCTGCCGCAGATGCTCCGTCACCGAACAAACCTGTAACCATCTCCGTTTTGATAAACCCCCCCGGATTCAGGCTGACCACGGCGAAACCGCTAGGGACTTCCTGAGACATAGCCAGACTAAGTCCTTCAACAGCATATTTTGATGCACAATATGGAGCAACATTCGGCGAGGTGGATCGCCCCCCCCAGCCTGAGCTCATATTCACGACTATACCGCCGTTATTATGCAGCATTGAAGGGAAAAAAAGCGTGTATTATATTTGCCGTACCGCATACGTTTATGTCCATAAGCTGTTTGAAATCTGTGGGATCTGTGTCCCATAAAGTAGAACTGTCATTCATCACGGCAGCATTATTTATAACTAAATCAGGAGTACCGAAATCCGCCAGCACCCTCTTTGCAAAAGTCTGCACCGACTTCATGTCCGACACGTCTACAGCCTCACAGACAGCCAGTCCGTCAGGTCCTGAACCGCTTCTACTGCATCCTGCAACACTGTGCCCCCCCATCTCAATAAACCGCTCGCACAGGTTAAAGCCCAGCCCTTTTGACACGCCTGTGATCAATATTTTAATAGACATCCGACACCTCTGCTAAACATGCACACTCTTCACCCGAATATATACCCAGTCTATAGCCGTCAGCCGTCTTTTCAGTCTTTACATTAACCAGTTTAACATCCGGTTTGATCTCATGCTGATAAGAAAGGCTAATAAATCTGCCTAGGATATCCACACTGTACTCCTGCAATGCAGTCTCTATAAACTGACCGTACATAACGTTACTCACATGTCCATTAACATCTATATCGGATGGCCGCAAGGTTATTTCGTTCTCGCCGGTGATGTTTTCAGGCTCAATATGCTTTAAGGTCTTGATCATATCGTCGAATACAGGGACATTCTCGCTGTCATATGTAGCTATCATCTCATCAGACGGGCGAACAGGCCGCCTCTTTGCAATATTCAGATATATCCAGATACTGCTCCCTGCTATGCATTTCTGACCGTCGGCATAGATTTCATAGTTTCTGAAACCTTTGAATTTATCTATACCCCCCCTCGACCATGTCTTTACATGTATCTTCTGTTTAAAATCGGGCATGGCATCGATCTTAAAAAGGTTCTTGTTATGCATCCAGATATTGCCTGCACCCATATAGCTTTCGGTGGTGAAACCTATGCTGCCAGAGTGGTTTATGGCTGCCTCCTGAAAAATCTTCAGGATACTGTCTATGCGGAGTTCACCTTTTCCGTTGTAGTCTGCAATGTCGGTTTCTCTGTCGAATGAGTAATACATATATACGCCTGTAATAGTGCTAAGTTTAACTTAATGCCTGATAAACAATTCATAAAGGGTCAGTAAAATTTCGAAAACGATCAGGATTACAATATACCACTCGACTCTGAGTGAGTGCGAGTTATTAATAAGATCAAGCTGAGTTTCCGCTGTGGTGGTTATAAGCTCCAGCTTCTTCTGCAGTGCCGAATTCCGCTCCACAATCTCAAACTCATCCTCTAACCTTATATAAAACTTCTCAAGATAAGGGTGTTCCCACAGGATTTCAGGCTTCTCATGAACCTCAACTCTGCCCACCATTATCTGCTTCATAAGGAGCGTTGCCCCCCCTATCCTATGCGTGAGCTCTTTCGATTTGATCTTTTGTCTGTAACCCTTCATGAGCTGACGGGCAAGGGGGGTTCTATTTCAGTGAAAACCTCAGACATAGCCGCTTCGTACCTTTCCAGCATAATAGTCTTTGCCAGAATATCCGCCATTACCAGTACATGCTCTCTGGTGAGCTTCTGAAGATGGATGAAATCTATATCCACCTTGTCTTCTTCTGAATCCAGTTTTATCTTAAAAGTCTCCGATATATTAGCAGAGAGGGGGGGTGATTCAAGATATGGGCTCATCTCTCTGAACAGATCCTGCAGTTCTTTTTCGTGCATGCCTATAGTTACGATCACACCATAACGGAATGCAACTACCCACTGGTTTTCGCCCAGCAAAAAAGTGGATGGGAGATACGACATCCTCTGCCCTAACTCAATGCTTTTCGTTTTTATCTTCTCACTGACACAGGTTGCGGTCATTTCTAATATCATTGTGTATCTCCTTATATATCTGCTTTAACAACTGGATAAGATACTCGTTTTAATATAATTCACAACACAATTTTTATTTAATTAATCTGCCGAGTATAAAAGGGACAAAATGTTCTGTAGTAAGAGTCCTTTCGCCTATTGAAAAACAATTAAAGCCTAAATTTATAAAGGTCTCAACCTCTCTTTCGATGAAGCCGCCCTCAGGCCCAACTGCTATCACCGCAGGCTCTGAAGGATTGTCTGCACTCCCTCCGTAGGGATGAGCCAGATATCTCTTCCTGTGGCCTGGGATATCCTGCAGAGCACCCTCAACAAAACCCGTAAAAAAAACGATGAAACTGCACCTTCGGCATAATGGTGTCTTTCGACTGAGACAGAGCATCAAGGCAGTATGCATTGATGTTATCTGCTGATAGATAAGGACTGTCCCAATAGCTCTTCTCCACCCGCCATGAATTAATCACATGGATATCCTTAACGCCGCAGCTCACCGCTCCAAAAAGGATACGTCTGAACGCTTTAGGTCTCGGAAGGGCAATGATCAAAGATATATCAGGGGGGGGATCGGAGGTTTTCTCTCCGGTCTGAAGCTGACTGACACACCTGCATCAGATATTGCAGATATGTCGGCAAAACCTATCATACCGCCGACGACACCTGCTCTGAGAGTATCTCCGACTTCTGATTTAAGGTTTGATATTATATGTTTCGCTCTGCCGTCGCTGATAACTGCCGAATTATCTTGCAGCTCCTCCTGACGGATGAGTAATAGATTCATAAGACAATCAGTATTCCAGAACTCTGATGATGATAGCCTCTCTGCCGTCCTGCGAGTAGTATATCTCATCGATTATACGTCTGGATATCTTTACCCCCCCTTTGCCGTCGTTCTGGTCTCTGTCGTACATCCATGTTTTCAGGATATGCGGGTCAAAACCTGTCCCTTCATCCAAAATCCTTATAAAGACGTACCTTTTATTAAATAATTTTTTTAATCCCTACAGTGAAATGGATCTGTTTTTCACTGGCGGCGGAAGCTATATATTCATCATATTTACCGTCATTTATCATCTTGTACTTACGTCTGTTATCCAGTTCCAAAACAGAGTGCTCAAAAGCATTCATAGTCAGCTCGGTAAAAGCCAGAGTGAGCATACTTGCGTCTTCGATATCCAGCTCATGCTTTCTGAAATACTCTTCAAGCCATTCTATGGATTTCCCCCCCACATTCTTAAGAGAAGAAGGGAGAGTGATACTTTCGCAATTATCATCACAGTTGTTCATCTTAAGTATATGAATGCAGGACACGTCGTCTTCCGGTTCGACCACGATATTTTCTATATATTTATGAAAATCCGTCTTCATTATATTCTTTTCGTACGCATCTTTAGCCTTATCCATGAGTGTATCACCATCTTTGGTCGAGCACTCGTAAAGACCGTCTGTCATGAGTAGAATACCCTGTATGTCGGATATATCCTGCTGATCAATAACGTAATCGGAGTGATATTTAGTAAGCGGAGGATTATTGCATTTGAAGGAGATAACCTTCCCCCCCTCTTTGTCCCTCATAAGGATAGGGGGGGGCGAACTGAAAGATGAATATTCCAATGTTTCATTTACAAAATCTATCTTCATAAAACAGATGGAGAGTATCTCGTCGTCCAGCAGTATACCGTTAATGTATTTACAGAAAACATCTATTATTCTGGAGAGTTTTGACGTAACGTCTTTTCCGTCGGTGTCGATAATATGGTTCATATAGGCGGTTGTCAGAATGGATGTAACAGACGCAGACAGCCCCCCCTTCCCCCCCATTGAATCGGCAAGGAATATAAAAACAGTACCGTCTTCGAGTCTTCTTATGGAATAGATATCACCACTGAGGACATCCAGCGGTTTATATAAAATATTCATAAATACGCCGTAAAACTCGTCATATTTATTAGTTACTTCAAATTTCTGTAAAAAATAATCATTAAGAATAAGGCTGAGTTCTTTTTTTTAAATGCATTATTCTCCTGATGAGCGTGATATTTCTCACGATATTTCAGGAGCTCAAGCTCTTGTTTCAGAGCCTTCTCGGCGAGCCTAGAGGTGAGCAAAGGCTGTATCGATCTTTCTATCGCTATATCAAGCTTTTTAGAATCTATAGGTTTTGATAAAAACTGTGAAACGTTGCAATTGATAGCATCAACCAAAGCGTCTTTCTCAGTGTAAGCTGTGTTTAAAATGATAGGAATCTCCGCATCCTCCTCACGGATCTGCATTATCATCTCTATCCCGTCCATATACGCCATGCGATTATCGGTTATGATTAAATCAGGATTTTTGCTGCGGAATGCATTAAGCCCGGTTGTACCGTCATCCGCCGTATATACTTCTTTAAATATACGCTTTAGCTTTAATGAAAGATATTCTCGAGCAAGAGGTTCATCATCCACACAAAGCACAGTGAGCTCTTTAGTTATCTCTTTTAATATTTTTTTATCGCTCATATAATCCTTTCTGGTGACATTGTATTTAAATATTTCAAAATTAAGTTTATAATAATATAAACGGAATTGCAAAACTATTAATACATCCGGGGGGGGATGAAGATGAAAATAACTCAAGAAGATAAAGGTGTTCTTGTTATTAACGGAGAAATGAAAACTATTGAGGACTACACAGCCATAAAAAAATGCTCTTGGCGGTGTCTTAAGTGAAGGCTTAGAAGCTGTAACAATAGTTATTCAGGACTCAATGACCATAACATCATCGATCATAGGACTCTTTACTAAAACTGTTCACGGTGACGGGCTGAAGATCAAACTGCTTGTCCATAGCGATAGACTTTATAACCTTTTAGAAGACTTGAATCTCATTACTATATTTAATGTAAGTAAAAAAATAAAATTACTGACCGAAGCTCACTAAAAATATTGTTTTTGTAAGTGTTTCTGATATCATGACCCACAGAAGAGGCTATGAAAAATAGAAAAGTATTAATTGTAGAATATAAAACTGATTCAACCGGAAACCTTGATAGTGCCCTTAAAGCTCTAAGGTATAATGTAAAAAAAACCAGCTTCAAACTTGAAGAGCTTGCAGATGTCGCTAAAAAGTATTCTCCTCATATCATGATAGTGGACATGTCGGTACACGCAGATAAAAATATAATTGCAAAGGCATCAAAAGCTCAGTACGAGCTATCTATACCTGTCATATATTTCACGGAAGCTATAAACAGCCGCACTCTGTATCAGACGATGAAGACGGATCACTACGGCTATATATATACTCCATATGACGAAAGCACTCTGCAAACAACAATAGAGCTCGCTCTGCATAAACACAAAAATGATGTTTCCGTACGTGAAAGTGAATTCAAATATAAAGAACTATTCAACAATATGACCAGCGGTGTGGCGATATACGAACTACAGGATTTCGGCAGCCGGCATGTGCTTGTGGACATAAATGTTGTTGCAGAACAACTCATAGGCAGAACAAGGGATAACCTCCTTTCGAAGCCTCTGACACATGTTTTTCTCAATGCTGTTCAATACGGACTGCAGGACACCATAAAAAGAGTTCAGGACAACGACGCTCCCGAAACCATGAAAGCCCACTATTACGAGGATGACAATTTTAACGGCTGGTTTAACAGCCACATGTATAAACTCCCGACAGGCGAGATAGTTCACATCTTCCACGATATAACAGAACAGCTTGAAGCGGAAAAAGAGCTGAAAAACAAGCAGAAAGAGCTTGAAATGCTGAATGTCGAGCTGGCTAAAACCATTGTGGAAGAGACGGATAAAAGAAAGAAGAACGAGCAGGTTCTCTTTGAGCAGTCACGCTTTCTGGCAATGGGGGGGCAGATGATCAGTGCTATTGAACACCAGTGGAGACAGCCTTTGAGTGCTCTCGGGATAAACATCGAAGACCTCGAAGACGCGTATATATCAGGCGATCTCGACAGCGACTATATACACGACCTCACCAGCGACTCTATGGTACTGATAAAAACCATATCAAAAACAATGGAAGACCTGAACAGCTTCTTCAGAACCAGCCAGAATGAGCAGATATTCTCTATCCCTGCTATGCTAAGTGAAGTCTACGGGCTGATACTCGCCAGACTCTTCAACAGCGACATATCATTCCATATCTTATATACAAAAGGGGGGGACTCGACCGCAGAAGCCCACGACAAAGAAGTGCTCAGTTTTATCAAAAGGATACACGACTTCAAAACCGAAGGTGTGCCTGCCGAATTCAAGCAGGTTATCATCAATATTCTTAATAATGCAATAGATGCTATACTTGAAAAGAAAAAAGCTTCTAACGAATATGTGCAGGGGGGGCATATCTCTCTGGAGATAGACAAACGCGAAAATGAAGTGAACATCTATATACGTGACAACGGAATCGGAATATCACATGACGCTATCTCTAAAATATTCGAACCCTACTATTCCACAAAAGAATCAGGGTCAGGTATAGGGCTTTATATGTCGCAAATCATCATCGAACAGCACATGAAAGGTAAACTTCATGCATCCCCCCCTTTACCAAATGGAGCAATTTTCACAATACAATTACCGTTGAAAACATAGCTTATACTTTAAACACAAAATAAGTTAAGCTCGATAATATTATGAATTACAGGTTTAAATAACTTGGCGGGCCTTAAATGAAAAAAAAGAATATCGAATATCACAATTATTTATGCAATTTCCATAGCTCTAGTCTTCTCACTCGTTACAATATGGACTTTAGATTCTGGATTTGAAGATCTTAACGAAATAAATGCTAAAGAGCTGAAAGCTTTCTATATCCAGCAGCAGAAACAGCTGATACAGCAGGAGACCGGACGGCTTATCCAGCGGATCGATACAGCCAATGCGGCAGCACTGCAAAACACATATACTAAACTGAAAGATCAGGTCGAATCCTTCGAAGGTGTTGCCAAATATGTTTCACAACACTATAAAACAGGTGACAGAAAAGCCTTTCTGGACTCCATCACAAAAAACTACAGCTGGGATAATAAGTCAGGCTATTTCGTTATCCTGTCAGCCGACGGAACAGTCTTATTTCATGGCACGGACAAGAATGAAGAAGGGAAGAACATAAGCTACCTCAAAAAAAGATTTCCCTAAACTGCATCGATACTTTCAGAATGCCTATGAAAACAGTGAAAACTTCAGCACATACACATATTACAAACCAGGTCCCACAAAAGCAAAACGTCAAAAGATTGCGTACGCCAAATATAATAAAGAACTGGGGGGGCTACTCATCTCCGCAAGTGTGTATCAGGATGCTGTCGATAAAACCGTTCAGGAACAGATTATAAAAACGCTCCAGCACGAACGATTCGGCTATAACAACTACGGCTACTTCTTTATTATTAATACCAAATACGAAATGATCTTTCACATAGACCCTCTGGTTTATAAACTTGACCATTACAATCTGCAAGACACGGAAGGGAAATACCTCGTCAGAGATTTTGTCGATATTGCGACAAATCACGGCATAGGCTTCTCCGAGTATCACTGGTACTTGCCGGGTGCAACAAAAAGCTCCAGAAAAATCACCCATATCAGATATATCCCCCCCGAATGGGACTGGATAGTAGCCACAGGCTTTTATTTCGAAAACCTCGAAGAGCAGATGCTGCTTGAGCAGGGGGGGATTATTAACAGGGTATTGAACAATAACCTCCGAATTACCAGTATTATTATTTTTATTCTGTTTTTACTTGTCACATTAATATCATTCTTCTTATACAAGCGTATCCGTGGCATGGAAGACGCACAGGAGGTCTATACAAATGACCTTCTGCAATACAAAGCAGTAATAGATAAGAGTGCTCTTGTGAGCATCACAGATATCAACGGCATCATTACCCATGTCAACCAGCAGCTATGCAAGCTCACAGGCTATTCATTCAATGATTTATAGGGAAGAAACACAGCATCATAAGCCATCCCGACACGCCGAGAGAGGTCTATGACGAGCTATGGCAAACAATATGCAGCGGAAACGTCTGGCGAGGGATTATCAAAAACCTCACGGCTGACGGTAACTATTTTTACCAGAAGTCCACAATCACACCGTTTAAAGACAAGCACGGAAACACCGTCAGATATATAGCCATCAGCCACGATGTCACTGAGGTTTTCGAAAACAAAACCAAGCTACAGCAATACCTTAGTATCGACTCATTAACAGGGCTCGGCAACAGAACTAGTCTCATGCAGGAGATCAGCACAGCTAAATCAGCCGATCTCGCAATCATCGATATAGACGGCTTCCACACAATTAATGAAAACTACGGAATGAAAGCGGGTGACGAGCTTTTGATTAAGTTCAGCAAAAGACTCACCTCATGCAACAGCATCAGAACTTATGAAATATTCAGACTCCACTCCGACGTATTTGCTATCCTCTCTAACCAGAGCGACAAGGACACTTTCATAGCTAATGTTGAGGAATCGATAGCAAAGATATCGAAGAATACAATAACGCTCGGCGACTCGGATATCCTCATACGCACATTTACAGGTTATGCACACGGCTCGTATAATATATTGGCTCACGCGGATGCGGCCTTGCAGTTCGCTAAAACCAACAACATAAGCAAATACATTTACGACCCTCTGAAACTGGATAAAACCGAAATGTATGAAAAGAATACCCAAACCCTCAAGCTTATCAGCTGGGCTATCGAGCAGGACAGAGTTGTCCCTTTCTTCCAGCCGATTGTAGGTGTTTCGGAAAATGTTACTAAATACGAATGTCTCATGCGTATCATAGACAAGGATAATAACGTAATATCCCCCCCATTTGTCTTCCTTGATATAAGTAAACAAACCCGTTTCTATCCGTATCTGACAAAAATCATCACCAAAAAATCCATAGATATCTTTGAGAATACAGATATCGAGTTCAGTATAAACATCTCATCAGAGGATATCCTGAATGAAGATACCATGAACTTCGTTTACGATTATGCCGTACAGAAGAATGTTATTAACAGACTCACCATAGAGATAGTCGAATCTGAAAGCATCTCTTCGTCTGATGATATTGTCGACCTCCTGCAGAAGTTCAAATCCGCAGGAGCAAAAATTGCAATCGACGACTTTGGCACAGGTTATTCAAACTTTGATTATCTGCTGAAGATAAAGGCAGACTATGTGAAGATAGACGGTAGTATAATCAAGCTGATAGCCAAAGATGAAAGAGCACAGGATGTTGTCCGCTCCATCGTATCCTACACAAAGAAACTGCATATGCAGACAGTTGCGGAATTTATTTCCAATGAGACGCTGGCAAAAACAGCCACAGAAATGGGGGGGATAGATTTTCTGCAGGGATACCATCTGGGTAAACCTGAGCCGACACCTGCGGAGCTGAACAAGGATTGATTTTCAGATAAAACACGGTAACCTATTAGGAGGGGGGGCTATATATGAAAGCGATGATACTGTCAGGCGTAACAGACCTTCTGATCAATAGCGAACCTCTCTCCGAAGGTGATATCACCACCCCCCCAACCCCCCCTGCAAAAGATCAAATCCTTATCAGAATAACAGCCTGCGGAGTCTCCCATACAGAGCTGGAAGAGATCGAAGGCAAGAACACCCCCCCCTCCTTCTTCCCTATCATACCCGGACACCAGATAGTCGGCGTTGTGGAAGAGATCGGCGAAAACGTCACTAAGCTTGAAATAGGCGACAGAGTGGCTGTATCATGGATATTCTCGTCATGCAAAACATGTGAATTCTGCCTGAGAGGGGGGGATGAAAACCTATGTGCGGAATTCAAAGCAACAGGCAAAGATGCCGACGGCGGATATGCTGAGTTTATGGTTATCGGTGAAGATTTTGCATACCCTGTACCTAACGATTTATCAGATGAAGAGATTATACCTTTCCTTTTTGCAGGTGCAATAGGCTATAGAGCTCTGAGATTTTCTAACCTTGACTGTGGGCAAAAGCTCGGTTTAGCAGGTTTCGGCATGACATCGTTACTGATCTTAAAGCTTGTGCTTGCGAAGATGCCTGAAACACAGGTCTATGTTTTTTCCAGAGACGAAAACGAACGTGAAGCCGCTAAAAATGCGGGTGCATTCTGGACAGGTGAAATTGACGGCGAGTCACCTGAGAAACTGGATGCAATCATCGATACCACACCTGTATGGACTCCTGTTGTTTCGGCTCTGACTAACCTGAAAAATGGCGGGGGGGTACTGGTCATCAATGCTTTGCGTAAAGAAGAATACGATCAGGAAAAACTGCTGAAAATATCATATAAAAAGCATCTGCGGATGGAAAAGAAGATTAAGACAGTTGCAAATATAACAAAAGCCGATGTTGTCGGTGTTCTGAAAATGGCTGAAGATATTAAACTCGGTATAGAACCCGAAACTTATAAGCTGAGTGACGCAAACCAAGCCATCAAGGATCTGAAAAACGGAAGACTAAGTAAATCGAAAATACTTATAATCTAAGCCTTCTCGGCAAAGCCCAACAGATATCCGTCGGAATCATGTATATAGAATTCCTTCATCCCGTAAAAGGCTTCGTGCAGCCCCCCCTTAATGATTGTCACTTTCCCTTCAAGGTCCTCAAAAAGCTTATCTATCCCTTTGACCTGCATATAGAATATAACCCGACACCCTTGATGGTCTACATCTATACCGGTGAACTCGGTACGAATACTATCCAATGACTGAAACATAAGCTCGATATCACCATTGCGTAAAACAGCAAACCCGTATTCCTGCCCGTCTACAAGACTATAAACTACATCCTCTGTCCCTTCGGGCACTGCCATAACAAGCTCAAATCCAAGGTGTGTGATGTAAAAATCCGTGGAAGTCCTGACACTTTCGACCATAAGGTTATTCATTAATCTTGTAATATCCATAGCATGCCTCACCTATTAACTATACCACATTAGTCTTGTTTTAAAAGATAATTCTTCTCAAATCATTTATATTTCTGCAAAATATCCGAAGTCAACTTAGCCAGAAGCAAAATTATCGGAGCTGAGTGAAAAAAAAGATCAAAAATATCAATAGGTTTCTTAAGTGTCCCTGCAATCAGCATATTAACCTTCTGAAACAGATGCGGCTCAGGCACAAATGGAGCTAACCCCCCCAAAACGACAGAAAAAAAGAATCAGAGTTTTGTAATCTATAGACTTCAACAAGTTACGCCTCCACCTACCATTTCTAGACTAAAGCATACGATTTTAAGCCTTAAGGTTCAATACGAAATGACGATAGGTTGAATATCAGGCTGACAATTCAGCCGGAGATTATGCTTTTTTCGACGCAACTTTAAAAGCATTCTTCAAAACAACGGACGGTACGACGAAGAATTATTCACCCACTCTCTTCCGGGTGAAGAGGAGAAAATTATGTATACGAATCTCAACGCTCAATCCGTAAGCGTACGGATGAGTTATTACGACCAGCAGACGCCGGCGGCAAGGACGGCCAGAGCGACTGAAGTCACTGAGCCAGCAAAAACATCATCGAGTTTTTCCGATGTGCTTTCGCTCGCTCAAAAGGGCACTCGTCCCATCGAAAACATCGAAGCTTATGTTCAGGATTCTGTTAATAAAGTATTAGATCAGATCGCAGAGCATGCATCCAAGGTACTTTCAGGACAGGCAGGGGGGGAATACTCTGTCAGTGTCACGAGTATCAGTATCACCATAGAGATGGATGAAGGTGAATCACTGGAAGACGCTAAGGCAGAGATAGACCAGTTGTTGTCGGAAGACGGCTACTGGGGGGGCGTGGAGCAGACCTCTCAGCGTATGTTTGATTTCGCTGTTGCGTACGCAGGTGACGACCTTAATGAGCTGGAGAAAGCAAGAGAAGCCGTTACGAGAGGGTTTAAGCAGGCTGAGCAGATGTTCGGCGGAAAACTGCCCGATATCAGCTACGACACTTATGACTCTACAATGAATAAGTTTGATCAGCATATCCAGAATATAAACAACTCGTTGCAAAGCAGTTACGTATAATAATCTCGAAAGGTTTAAAAGCCCCCCGTATCAGGATAGAAGCAGAATACTAAAATCCTCAATTTTGTCAGCAAGATTGGGGGGGATTTTTAGTTTTATGAACGATTTAATAAATTTTATAATAACTCAAAAGACAAAAGAACTTAATCCTTGTTCTGTACGGCCTCGGGGGGGTCGCATTTGTCGAGTATGACGCAGACACGCAGACCTTCCGCAGTATTCTCAATTGTAATATCGCCGCCCATACGGTCTTTGATAATCAATTTGGACATATATAAGCCGAGCCCTGTGCCGTTTTCCCCCCCTTTTGTACTGACGTAAGGATCAAAGATGTTGCTCAGCATTTCTTCGTTTATACCGCCGCCGTTATCCTCGACACAAACCTGCACACGATCTTCAAGGTCTGAAACGATTATTTCGACATTCCCCCCCTTCTTGATCCCTGAGGCGACTATTGCGTCCCGAGAATTTGTAAGGAAATTCAATAAAACATTTTTGAGTTCATTTTCATAACCGCTGACATTCGCTTTCCGTGCGGCATCTTCGAGAATATATACATTGCAGTCTATATCAGAGTGCTTCAACTGAGGACGGTACAGACTGACCACCTCTTTTACTATCCGCTGAATGCTGAAACTCTGCTTCACATTGGCAGGTTTCAGAAAATTTCTGAAGTCGTCCATGGTATTTGCCATGAATGAAACCTGATCCATAACACTCGCAACACTTTTGCTGAGCATAGTTTTGTTCTCTTCATCCACTTCAATAAGCTCTTCAAGCATCTGAACGATCATAGCTATGGCATTTATAGGCTGCTGCCACTGATGGGCGATAAGTGCAACCATCTCACCGAGTGTCGCCATTTTGGACTGCTGGATAAGCATCCGTTCCTGATCGAGATGTTTGCGTTCCATCTCTTTTATCTCTGTCAGGTCATTTACGAAAACGTAAATACGCTCGCCTTCCGACCCGATAGTTATTTCAAAATTGACTAAAACATCGAACACTTCGCCGCTCTTTTTCCTGAGCCTGTATTCGATGAAGCTCCTTTTGCCGGAATTATTGATAAACCTAGCGAATATTTTACTCGCTCCCATCACGTCATCAGGGTGAAGAAGCTTAGAGCTGTGGTTTGCCAGCAGTTCCCTCTTGGTATACCCAAGCAGATTAATAGCACTTGTATTACAATCGATCACATGCCCTTTCAGGTTCAGAACGATTATAGCCAGTTTAGCATGAGAAAAAATGGCATCGAAAGCTTCCGCTTTGGAGTTTCTGGCATTTTCAGCCTCTTTTCTCTTGGTTATATTGTGAAAAACACCTGAGATATTCCCTTTTATAGTCCCCCCCGAGGGCGGCTCTAAATATATCTCAATATATCTGAGATCCTTATTATCATCTTTGATGATGAAATCCAGAGTTTCGCTCGGATCTATGGTAGTATGCTCCATAAGCATACAAAACTTATCATACCTGCCCTTTTTGATCTTTTTACAAAACTCGTCCATTGTGTACATGGTTTTATTCTCAGTCAGACCGAGCACGTGACAGGCCTCACCGGAAAGGATAAGGAGTTTCTCATCAGGAAGATATTCGAAGCCGCCGATACCCGCAATCTTCTGAGTATGGAGCAGTCTTTCGCGACTCCTCTCCACATCTTTCATGGCAAGTATCAGGCTGTTGTTCTCATGGCTGTTATTCATAATGAATCACTATATCAATTGTGTGTATTTCGGCAACAGTTATGTCATGGTTTAAAGCCAAAAACTGCAAACCCCCCCGCACATGCTCCTGACAGTAAAGCATTCTTAGTTAAAAAGAATACTATCACAAACAGGAAAACACCTACGAATGTTAACTTGAAGCCTGTTTTTTTTAAGTGCCTCGACACGCTCGTCACCTTGTACATTCGGGAAATATTTGTTCATGGCGTATGATTCTACTCTGACATAGACATAACCGCCAAAAATCATCCCAGCAAGGAATAAAAGGATCGTATCTGTATTAAACTGCATATTTTATATTTCCGTTTTTTTTCACAGGTCTCGCCTGTCTGGCACTTACCCTGTCCGCAACCGCATGAACCGCCGGTCTGTTTTTTTACTCAACACGAACATAAATAGAGCCACAAAGAACAGACATACGCTGAAAATAATTAAATACTGCATATCAACCGCCAAAATCATCGAGATATATATTGTCGGGTTCAACGCCGAGGTTATCCAGCATCACCTTAACAGCCTCTATCATCATAGGCGGACCGCACAGGTAATATTCAATCTCTTCAGGAGCATCGTGATTTTTAAGGTAGTTCTCGTAAACAACCTTATGTATAAAACCTGTATAGCCTTCCCATTTATCCTCCGGCAGAGGATCGGACAAGGCAATATTCCAGCTGAAATTATCGTATTCTTTCTCAAGCTGCTCAAAATCATCCAGATAAAACAGCTCTTTCAGGCTGCGACCGCCATACCAGTAGCTTATCTTACGGCTAGTGTTCAGTCTCTTTAACTGATCAAAGATGATGGATCTGAGAGGTGCCATACCTGCACCGCCGCCTATAAATACCATCTCATTTTCTGTATCCTGTGCGAAAAACTCACCGAAAGGACCTGCAATAGTAACCTTATCGCCTGGTTTTCTCGACCAGACATATGAAGACCCCCCCAGCCCTGCCGGAACTTTCTTATTCGGAGGCGGAGTGGCTATCCTTACATTCAGTTTAACAATCCCCCCCTCTTCCTCTGGGTAGTTTGCCATGGAATAAGCACGCTGAATCTCTTCGCTAGTCCCTGCACTATATCTGAAAACCCCCCCGTACTGCTCCCAGTCGGGTATATACTCGTTCCCTATTGCCATATCTTTGAAATCAACATGATATGGAGGGACAACAACCTGAATATATCCTCCTGCTCTGAAGTCTACCTTCTCAGGAACTTTCAGTTCAAACTCTTTAATGAATGTGGCAACATTGTCGTTGGATACCACTTCACATTCGAACCGCTTCGCAGAGAATACCTCAGGTTCAAGCTCGATCTTCATATCCTGCTTAACGGCACACTGGCATGAGAGCCTGTACCCCCCCTCACGCTCCTCTTTTCGGTTTATGTGGGATTTTTCGGTCGGGAGTATGTCACCCCCCCCTTCAAGTACCTTCACACGGCACTGACCGCAAGAACCGCCGCCACCGCAGGCAGAGGATACGAATATCTCATTATCGGCAAGCACATTCAGAAGCTTTCCGCCTGCACCTGTCTCTATATCCTTCTCTTCGTTAATATTAATTTTGATAATACCGCTGGCTACCAGCATCTTTCTGGCATTGATGATAATCCCCCCCACCAGAAGCAGAATGATAACCGTGAATGCTCCGATTCCGAGTAAGAGTATTTTCATAACTGTATCCCCCCCGAAAACAGCATAAACGATATAGCCATTATACCTGCCACAATGAATGTGATCCCTGCTCCGTCCAGCCCTTTGGGCACAGACGCATATTTGAGTTTCTCACGCAGACCTGCCATGCAACAATAGCCAAAGCCCAGCCTACCCCCCCTGAACCCATACCGAAGACCACGGACTCACCGAAATTGTAATCACGCTGAACCATAAACAGCGACCCTCCGAGGATCGCACAGTTTACCGTGATGAGCGGCAGGAAGATACCGAGTGCGTTATATAGCGACGGAACATACTTATCCAGTGCCATCTCCAGAATCTGCACTATGGCGGCTATAACACCGATGTATGTCACCAGCCCGATAAATGTAAGATCAACCCCCCTGAAAGACCTGCCCAGCTAAGAGCACCCTCTTTCAGCAGATATGTGTATATTATGTTGTTCACAGGGACAGTGATAGTCTGCACAACAACAACGGCAACCCCCCCGAGCCCGAAAGCTGTTTCCACCTTCTTCGACACAGCGAGGAAGGTACACATGCCTAGGAAGAACGAGAGAGCCATATTCTCTATAAATACTGCCTTTATAAACAGTGCAAGGTAAGATTCAAGCATATTACGCCTCCTCCTTCGCTACTGTCAGCTTAGCCGCCCAGATGATAACTCCGATGAGGAAGAAAGCACTGGGAGCAAGCAGAAAGAGACCGTTTGGTGTATACCAGCCCCCCCCTCAGTAATCGGCTTCATAATTGTATATCCCATAAGTTTACCCGAGCCTATAAGCTCTCTGGCGAAGGCAACCTGTATCAAAACGATACTGTAACCTGCGGCATTCCCCCCCACCCCCCCGTCAAGCAGAGACCTGAACGGAGTGTTATTCACGGCGAAGGCTTCCGCCCTGCCCAGCAGAATACAGTTGGTAATGATAAGCCCTACAAACACTGAGAGCTGTTTACTCACCTCAAACATATACGCCTTTATAACCTGATCAGCTATTATAACGAGCGTCGCAATAATGGTCATCTCTATGATAAGTCTGATACTGGACGGCATCATCTTACGCAGAAGAGAGATAAAGAAATTCGATAATCCCAATATGCATATCACAGACAGAGACATAACAAGTGTAGTCTCCAGCTTGGATGTAACCGCCAGTGCGGAACATATCCCGAGAATCTGTATGGCTATCGGATTATTTTTAAATATAGGATCGAAGAGCACCTTGCCGTATCCAGCCATTAAGCACCCCCCCCTTCTTCATTTTTTCAAAGAATTT
>JDSG01000078.1_pt1 | contig 37758 bp, 56 predicted proteins | sample 199341 | NCBI WGS metagenome assembly JDSG01 (sample SAMN02584197, study PRJNA231836) | bioreactor metagenome | isolation source: continuous culture bioreactor short generation time transfer1 day 52 after... | place: Germany: Bremen | reverse complement strand
AGCTCTTTCTAATGCAGCGTATTTTTCTGAAGCTGTTCCTTTTCCCCCCCCATCAATAATTGCTCCTGCATGCCCCCCCATTCTTTTTCCTTTTGGAGCTGTTACTCCTGCAATATAAGAAACAACAGGTTTTGTAACATGAGATTTGATATACTCAGCTGCAGCTTCTTCTTTTGCGCCACCAATTTCACCAATCATCACAATTGTTTTTGTATCTTCATCTTCTTCAAACATTTTAAGCATATCAATAAAATCACTTCCAGGAACAGGGTCTCCACCAATACCTACGCAAGTACTTTGCCCAAATCCTGCTAGTGTCGATTGATTTACTGCTTCGTAGGTAAGTGTTCCCGATCTTGATACAATACCAACTGAACCTGCCATATGAATAGACTCAGGCATGATTCCCATCTTACATTGATCAGGTGTAATAATACCAGGACAGTTTGGACCTATAAGTCTTGAACCGTTTAAATCAACTGCTGCTTTTACATCAAGCATGTCAATTGTTGGTATTCCTTCTGTGATACATACGATTGTCTCAATACCATTTTCACTAGCTTCAATAATAGAATCTTTACAAAATGGAGCGGGAACGTAGATTATTGAAGCTGTTGCTCCTGTTAATCTTTTTGCACACTCTACAGTGTTATAAATTGGAAGATTAAGGTGTGTTTGTCCACGTCTTCCTGGAACTACACCACTTACTACATTTGTTCCATATGCAATAGCTCTTTGTGTATGAAAGCTAGCTTGTGAACCTGTTAAACCTTGAACTAATACTTTTGTATTTTTATCAATTAAAATTGCCATTAGTTTGCTCCTGTTAGTTCAATAATTTTTTTTGTGCTGCTTTATCTAGATTTGCTTCTTCATAAACTGAAACTTCAGAGTTTCTAATAAGTTCTAAACCTTCTTTTGCATTTGTTCCTTCAAGTCTTACAACAATTGGAATATCAATATTCATTGCTTCAACAGCAGAAATAATACCAGAAGCGATAATATCGCATCTTACAATACCACCAAAGATATTTACTAAGATTCCATTTACTTTTTTTATCACTAAGAATAATTCCAAATGCTTCTATAACTCTTTTTTTTCATTTACACTTCCACCAACATCTAAGAAATTAGCTGGATCACCACCATGAGTTTTAATTAAATCCATAGTTGCCATTGCTAGACCTGCACCATTTACCATGCATCCAATATTTCCATCAAGACTTACATAGTTTAAATCTAGTTTTTCCGCTTTTAATTCAGCAGCATCTTCTTGAGATTCATCTCTAATTTCATTTATTTTAGCTTGTCTATATAAAGCAGAGTTATCAACTTGTACTTTTCCATCTAAACAGACTAAGTATCCTTGTTTAGTGATAACAAGTGGATTAATTTCAATAAGTGATAAATCATTTTCAACAAACATTTTATAAAGCTTTTGCATTAAATCAATCATTTGTGCACTAAGTGTTTTATCAAGATTTAAATCATCACAAATTTGTCTACATTGCGCTGGCATAATTCCTACAACAGGATTAATAGGATTTCTTAGAATTTTTTTTCAGGAGATTTTTCAGCTACTTCTTCTATCTCCATTCCACCTTCACTTGATGTAATAATCATAATTCTTTGACTTGTTCTATCTACTAAAAAGGCTAAATAAATCTCTCCTTCAATATCACAAGGCTCTTCAATATAAATTGAGTTAACAGGTTGACCATTTTCATTTGTTTGATATGTAACAAGGTTGGTTCCAAGAAGTCTTCTTACTTCTTCATTTGCATCAAATTTAGAGTCAACTAATACAACTCCACCTGATTTTCCTCTTCCACCTGCATGTACTTGAGCTTTTATAACCCATCTATCTTTTCCAACAGTTCTTAATATATCATCTAACTGTGAAGGGTGAGTTAATAGTTTTCCTTTTGTTGTAGGAATATCATATTTTCTATATAAGTTTTTTTTGCTTGATATTCATGTAAATTCATTAGACTCTCCAATAATCAATATTACAATATTTTAATAGTTTTGTTTCATTTGGATACTTTTACCAAAAAAATAATACGAAAATGCTTAAAATTTAGTTCTCTGTAAGTTCTTGCAAGTTTTAAGAAAGAAAAAAAGGGAAGAAAGTAAAACTTTCATCCCTTTTTATGTACATTAGGTAATAGATTTATTAAAGTACTGGTGATTTAATAACCATCATTTTTTCATTTGAACACTCTTCCATTGAGTGGTGAATTCCACCAAGTCCAAGTCCTGAAGCTTTTGCTCCTCCAAATGGCATCCAGTCAACTCTAAATGCAGTGTGATCATTTACCATAACAGCAGTACCATTTAATCTTTTAACAGCTCTTAATGCAGTATCAATATTTTTAGTAAATACAGCAGCTTGGAAAGATACTTCTAATGCATTTGCTCTATTAAATGCATCTTCAATATCAGAATATGAATAAACACATACAACTGGTCCAAATACCTCTTTAGTAGATACTAACGCATCATCTGCAGGATTTAAAATCACAGTTGGCTCATAACAAGATGCAGAAATTCTATTTCCACCAGTTAAGATTTTTCCACCTTTTTCTACTGCTTCATTAACCCATTCTTCAACTCTATTTACTTCGTTATTGTTAATTAGTGGTCCAACTTCAGTTTTAGGGTCTAATTGATTACCTACAACTAATTTAGAAGCATAAGAAGATAATTTAGAAGCTACTTCATCAACAATTGATTCATGTACAAATACTCTTTGAACTGATACACAAACTTGACCTGCGTGGTAAAAACCACCTTTTCCAATTGCAGGAATTAAATCATCAATATCAGCATCTGCTTCAACGATAACTGGTGCAACTCCACCATGCTCTAATGCAACTCTTGTTCCATTTGCAACTTTTGAGTTTAAGTACCAACCAACTGCTCCTGAACCAATAAATGTTAAAGCATTTACTTTTTCTGAAGTAGCTAATAGTTCTCCACCTTTTCTATCGCAAACTACAGCTTGTGCCCAACCCGAAGGTAGTCCAGCTTCTTCTAAAATTTCAACTAATCTAATAGCTGACATTGGAGTTTGAGTAGCTGGTTTTATAACTACAGAACAACCAACAGCAATCGCAGGGATTACTTGATGAACTGCTAAGTTAAATGGGTGGTTAAATGCAGAAATTGCAGCAACAACACCAATAGGTTCTTTGAAAGTATAAGCCATTCTATTTGCAGATGATGCAGTGTGACCCATTGCCACTTCTTTACCTTCTTGTGCACCTAAAGCTTCAATAGCAAGTTTAACGCCATTGATTGCTCGTGCTACTTCAACTTGAGAATCTATCCAAGGCTTACCACCTTCAGATGCACAAAGTTTTGTTAATTCATCAGTTTGAGCTGACATAATTTCAACAACTTTTTCTAAAATCTCAACTCTTTTGTATTTAGGAAGAGCATTTTTATGATCGTCAAAAGTTCTTCTAGCTAAATCTAAAGCTGCTTCTACTTCTGGAACTGAACCATATGGAACTTCTCCAACAACGCTATCATCAAATGGTGATGTTACTTCAATTGTACTCATTCTTATCCTTCTTTAAAAATTTCTTTTATTATATCATACAAGCTTTTTTTTAGCTAATAACTCATTTAAAATTGTGTGGTTAAGCGAATAATCAACTGCAAGGTCAATTAAGTGTACACCTTTTGAGTTAACACATTTTTCTAAAGTTTCTTCAAACTCTTCGCAAGAAGCTGGTCTATATCCTTTTGCTCCAAAAGATTCAGCAAATTTAACAAAATCAGGGTTACCTAAATCAAGTCCAAAGTTATCGAATCCCATACCAGATTGTTTCCACTTAATCATACCGTAAGCATTATCATTTAAGATAATAACAGTTAAGTCAAGACCTAGTCTTACCGCAGTTTCTAACTCTTGGTCATTCATCATGAATCCACCATCACCGCATACAGCAACAACTTTAGAATCAGGGTTTACCATTTTTGCAGCCATACCAGATGGAAGTCCTGCACCCATAGTTGCAAGTGCATTATCTAATAATAATGTATTTGGTTGTGCACATCTATAGTTTCTTGCAAACCAGATTTTATAAACACCGTTATCTAAAGTTACGATATCTTTGTCATCTAAAGTTTGTCTAATAGTTCTAACTGCTTTTTGAGGTAAAATTGGGAATCTTGTATCTCCAAAATATTTAGAAAGTCTAGTTCTAATCTCTTCAGCAAGTCTAATATAGTAATCAAAATCCCAGTGCTCTTGTTTAGAAATGGCATTTGTCATTGAAATAATGTTTCCTGCAATATCTCCAAGTAGGTCTAATTGTGGGAAATAAGTATCATCAACTTCTGATGGGAAGAAGTTTACGTGTAATACTTTAGTTGCTCCCTCTTCGTTTTCCATAAAGAAAGGTGGTTTTTCAATTACATCATGACCTACGTTTATGATTAAGTCAGCTCTTTCAATTGCACAATGAATAAAGTCATCTTTTGATAACGCTGCAGTTGATAAACATAATTTATGATTTTCATCAATTACACCTTTACCCATTTGAGTAGAGAAGAATGGAATACCAGTTTCATTAACAAAGTCAGCTAATGCAGAACCAATTCTTGTTCTATTTGCTCCACCACCAATACATAATAATGGTCTTTTTGCTTTTTCAATCATTTTAACAGCATCTGCAACAGCTGATTTATCAGCTTTTGGGTATTTGTAGCTGTGAACTGGATAGATATTATCATCAACATCTTCTTCTGCTGAAATATCTTCTGGAAACTCAATATGAACTGCACCTGGTCTTTCAGTTGTAGCAATTTTGAATGCTTCTCTAATCATTGAAGGTACATTATTACCATTTACAACCTGTTTAGCATATTTAGTTAATGGTTTCATCATTCCAACAATATCAACGATTTGGAATCTACCTTGTTTAGATTTTTTTTAATTGGTTTTTGACCAGTAATCATCATCATTGGCATACCACCAAGTTGTGCGTATGCAGCAGCTGTTGTAAAGTTAGTTGCTCCAGGCCCTAAAGTTGAGATACATACACCAACTTTACCTGTTAATCTTCCATAAGTTGCAGCCATAAAACCTGCACCTTGTTCATGTCTTGTTAAAATTAGTTTGATTTTATCTGATTTTCTAAGAGCTTCTAGTAAGTCTAAATTCTCTTCCCCCCCTGGAATACCAAAGATATATTCAACACCTTCATTTTCTAACGCTTTTATAAATAAATCTGATGCGTTCATTGTCTCTCCATTTTTTTTCTTAAAATTATTATTGGATTTTCCCACAAATTCTTTTAAATTGATGTTAAGTTATCTAATTATGTTACCACTTTATATCATTTTTTTTACAAGTGCGAATAATCGACACAGTCGGATTTTTAATATTATATTTAGTTTAAATTTATTATGTAAAATAAGTTTCTTATTTTAAAAAAAAGAATTATTTCTTTGTTGCCGTTTGTTCCATAATATTTAATATAGGTTTTACTGTTTTATTAGTTTGTATTATATACTCATTTTTATCATGTCTTAATGATACGTATGATTCAATTTCATCGGGGGGGTTTTTTTAATATAAATGAATTACTTCTATTATATGCAATTTCTGTAAATCCTAGCTTATGATATTGATCTTCTATCTCTTTTTTTAATGATTCAAATGTTACTTTATGATTATCATCAATAGTTATTTTATTTATATCTTTTCTAGAACTTTCAATAATCTCTTTTGCATTTTCTTTTGTTTCTTTAATTTTTCTATTTAAAGGTCTTGGTACAATTTGAAGATAAACGCTAGACAATGAACTTATAGAAAATACAAGAATAAATACGTTTAATATAGAATATAAGAAAATTAAATGTGATGAAACTAATTTCATTAGAAATTCAATTACTAAACTATAAACTAGTCCAACACTTATAGAGAATATTAAAGGAAATATAACTACTGCAAAAATTAAAATAAGTTTATAATTTTTTTTGTTTTTCTCCAAGCCTCTATAAAGCCCATATTTTTATCACAAGAAATAGATGGAAAAATAATAGCTAGTCTTGATGTTAATAGAAGTGCAATAATTGGAGCTAAAAAAAACTCCTACAAATGGAATTAGTGCAATTAACACAACTGGTAAGACAATAGCAAAACCCATTAGTATTGAGTTAAATAAAAATTTAAACTCTCTTAATCCAAAAATATATGAACCAAATTTCGGAACAGAGTCCTCTCCTAGTATGGCTATACGATGCGTAGTAATTGCAATTGAAATATTTGTCATAGTTAATATAAATAGAAGAATAAAAGGTATTAAAAAAAATATTAAAATCAAAATTCTTACTTTCTATATTTTTTTATTGTTTCTTCTGTAATGAATTGTGGAAGAAAGTAGTTAATTACAGATATTATAATTATAGGTATAAGTAGTTTTTGTATAAGTGAATTAGAGTTCTTAAATATAGTATCAAATGTATTTACAATGACCGATTTATACACATTTTCCTCGCTAATAATTTTGAAACTATAGCAGAAATGATATTAAAATTCTTTTAAGAATAAAACTATAATTTATTTGTAATTAACTTATAATTTCAGATGTTTTAAAAATGAAATCTTAATTAGATTTCATTTTTAATTGTTTGAAGGTCTTCAATTTTTTTTAATATATTGTTCTTTTCTTGATTGAACAAAATTGATTCTATCTTCATTAATCTCTAAGTATTGATTTTTAGAATATTGAATAATTTTAAATAGATAGTTTCTTTTCGATGTTAAGAAGTCTTCAATTTTTTTTCAAATCCAAAGTTTGCTTTTAATTTTGTTAAGATTTCATCTTCTCTTGGGTGATAAACAGAAAACTTTGTAGGCTCTTTCTCATACAATAAAACAGATTCTGCAATTTGTTGTTCAAAGTGAGCAATAGTTGCTTGTGTTGTTTGAATATATGAATATGATAAGGCTCCATTAAAGTATGCAAATTTTTTTCGAAGAGCAGAGATATTTTCTAAAATAGCTCTATGATAAGATCTTAAAACATTTTCATATACTTTTGCTGCAAAGTGTCTAGTAGTTGAAAATTCTGTATCTGAAGCAATTTCTCTATGTTTTTTTGATTAGTTCATAAGGTTCTTGCCATCTATGAACTCTACTTTTTATATCTCTATAAACATTTCTAAATGCCTCATCTGAATTAAGTTCAATCTCTTTTAATTGTTTAATTGCGCGTTTAAACATTTTATCAACCATTTGATCATCATAAAATAGATTTTTATATACATTATCAGAATCAATCCAATATGTTTCATATTCAACTTTTTCAAATTTATCTTTACTTAAAAAAAACCACTTTGTTCTTCATATCTAAAAGCTTTTTGCTTTTTAATACTTTTATATGTCTCATGTGCCATTTTTTCCATAATAGATTCAAGTGAATTATATATTGAAAAAAAAGTTCTTTTGAGTATGTTTTTTGGATATTATCGAAGTTATTTAAAATCTCTTCTTCTGCATTTTTAAGAATTTCACTAAGCGAGTTATAAACACCAATGATTGTTTCATACTCTTTAATTAAAATATCACAGATGCCTTTTAAATCTTTTTTTAATAGCAAACTCTTTTGACTCAGCTGCTTGTGGTCTTATTGTATTATCAATAAAATTTAAAATTTCTTGGATATTTGACTCTTCAAACATTTTATCATTATTAGAAGTATCTAGATTCTTAATCTCTTCTAAATCACCATAATATGTGTCAAGATCTTTTGCAATAGAGGCGATATTCCCACTTAATGCCTTTCTTATGTTTTGCATAAGTTTGTCTTGTTTATCTTGTATTAAAACATCTTGATGGTGTGCTCTTGATTCAAGAGCCATTTTTGCAGATATTGGAGTAACTTGCGCAAAGTATTTAGAAAACTTTTCTCTTACATATTTTGTAGTAGTTTCAATTTGTTCTTGGCTAAATTTATCTTTTTGATTAAGAACACAAAGTGATTTATTTTTAAAATGCTCCATATACTCTTCAAGTACTTCAGCTTCGGACATTTTCCCTGCATTGTCAATAAGTGTTAACCAAATAATTCCACCAACATCTCTTAAAACTCTTCTTGTTGTATCTGTATCACTTTGTGATTGTGAGTTTAACCCTGGAGTATCTACAAAAGAGATATCTTTTAAAATATCCATAGGTGCATAAAGTGTTAAATATTTAATATCTTGCATCTCATGTTGTCTTTGGTCAGTAAAATCAGAGATAGATTCAATAGGAGCATACTCTTGTGCTCCTGAATAATAAGTGATTTTAAGTTTATACTCTTCACCATAGTTTATAAAGTTTACCTTTGAAGTAACAGGAGTAATACCAGTTGGTAAAATATTTCTTGAAAGCAAGGCATTTAAGAATGTTGATTTACCAGATGAAAACTGACCAGTAATTGCAACTTCCATTGGATATCTTGCACGTCTTACTTGCTTGTCTAATGTTGATTTTAGTTGTAATGATGGGAAGAATTTCTCATCAAGAAGTTTAGATTTAATTCTTTTAATATCTCCAACTAAACCTTGCTCAAACTCTTCCTCTTTTTGAATATATTTCTCTTTATACTCTTTTACAAAATTACTTAAAATACTCATGATTTAAGTCCTTTGTTGATTGTTTCAAGTTTTTTTTATTTTTTTTATGAATATCAATAGTTAACTTGTCTTTATTTGATTCGTTTTCTTCAAATGTAGCAATTCTATCTTGTAATGATTTTTCATCTTTTTGTAATTTATGTTCAAATACTTTTAATGGTTCTGCAATTTCATTAAAAAAATTCTCAATTAAAATTTCTGAAATAGAGTTTGCTTTACTTAAAATATTTTTTTTCAATAGGTTCAAATTCCTCTTTTATAAAAGCAATAATATTTCTATCTAGTTCAGAAAGTTTATTTGCCTTACTTTTAGAAACCTCATTTACTATTTTTGAAATTAGTACTTCATTTGATGATGTTAAAAAACCAGATTTAAAATCATCTTGAAAGAATCCTCTAGCATCAAAGTTATCATTTTTATGTCCCATAACAAAACCTAAGTCTTGATATTTTTGTTCACAAATTTCACCAATACTTTGACTTTTTTTTAATAAACTTATATCTGTAATCTCTAATAACATCTACTATTCCATCTTTTATTGCAGTTTCAACAATAGTTTTAATTCTAGAACTTTCTGGTCTTTTTTTGGTTTTTTTCAAAAGAGTATTTAACATCATTAAAAACTCTTTGTTTAATAACATTTTGCAGGTCAATTAATTCTGTATTTAAAAAAAAGTCTCTAATGTTTTTATATACTCTTTTGCATCTTTTTTATAAATATTTATATCTTCTTTTAAAGAAGTAAATATTCTTTGATTAGTATCTTTCTTTTTATTAAAGTCATCTAAATCAGCCTCGAGTTCTTCTTTTGATTTTGATAAAAGAACAAGCTCATAGTTAAAAGATTTTAACTCTTTTTCAATTGTTTTAATTATTTGTGTTTTTGCACCTTTTATAATTAAATCAGTTTTACTTGATTGTGTACCAAAAAGTGTTTCATCTAAGTAGTCTTCAATTTCTAAGATACCTGTATCTTCTAAATTATATCCTGCCTCAATGGCTTCGGAGCTTCTTCCTGTTCTATGAAGTAGCGCCATCTTCCCTGAAATAGGAATAAATTTGATACTGTTTAAAATATAATCTAATTTACTATCTTTATTTTGCGCAATTAGTTGTCTCTTTATTGAAGATTTTGTATAATTAATTACTTCATCTAATTGCTCTTTAGAAACAGTATCAGCTCTTGTAATTACTATTAATAGTTTTGTAATGTTTTGATAAAGTAGGGCATCAATTATAAATTCAACATCTTTTAATGTAGCACTTTGAGATACATTCATTAAATGAAGCATTAAATCACATTGAGCTAAATACTCTTTTGTAATCTCTTCTCTTTGAATAACAGGGTCATCAAGTCCTGGAGTATCAACTATTTCTATTCCATCTGCTAAAAAGTTTAAATCAGATTTTAATTCTACATATTTAACTAGGTTACATTTTTTTTACCACTAGCTTCTGCTGATGTATAAGCTGCAAGGTTATTGATATCAACTTTTTCACTGTGAGATTCTTCTTTTATTAGATTTGGTAGATTATCTCCAAATATTTTTTTTGTTTCATTAACAAACTCTTTTATTGAATCAATTTCGTTAGCAGAGTTTTCAATTCTATTCCATTCTTCTTTATTCCAATAAAATACATTGGCTTCTGGTTTACCATGTTTAACGATAGTTAAATTTGCAGTCTCTGGCACAACTGCACTTCCTAGAATCTCTTGTCCCATAAGTGCATTTAGCATAGTTGATTTACCAGCATTCATTACACCAGTAATACCAATAGAAAATTTTTGATTTGCTAAGTAATTTGTAGTCTCTTGTAGTTCTTCTTTAAAGTCATTACTATTAAATATATCTTTTAATTCATTTACTAAGTCATCTAATTCTGATTTTATTTCTTTAAAAGGTTTTTTTGTTTCGATTATTAATTCATCTTCGACATCAATTTCATCGTCACAAATAGATAATTCTTCTGGATCAAAAAGTGAGACTAATTTATTATATTCTGAATCACCAATAATATTGTGTTTTTTTAAATACTCAAAACTTTCATGCATTTGTTCTATCTGACAATTTTTAGTATCACTTTGAATTGAATCAATTACACAGTATTGAAGTTGATAGAGGTCATCTAAATTTTTAACATCTTTATTCGTAATTTTTAAAACGAGTTTTTTAAAACTATCAAGAGTTATAAATCTTTCATAATCTTTTCTTGTGGCACTTAAAATTAAAGCAGAGATATCAAAAAAACTCTTCTTTATCTTTATTTTCAGTTGTTCCAAATGTTGAAGTCTGTTCCATGTTGTTTATTCCATGGAAAAGTAGAAAATAGTCATTGGCTAAAGACAAAATAAACCTCCAAATAACTAAAAAAATTAACTTTTAATTAAAAAAATTAAATTAATTTTTTTAGCCCTAAAATACAAAAAGTCAATTACCCAGTCTTCAATAGAATAGGGATAATTGACTTTTTGTACTTGTTATATATGAGAGGAAAACCTCTCATATAATTATCTAAGTGCTACTAGTTTTCTTCTTAAGTAAGCAATCTTATTTTGTAATGGTAAATGTTTTGGACAGTGGTCTTCACAAGCCATTAATGACATACAACCAAAAATCCCATCATCATCACCAATTAATTCATAGAAATCATCAGCAGTTCTGTTATCATGAGGATCTATCTCAAATCTTGCAACTCTATTAAGCCCAACTGGTCCAACAAAATCAGGTCTCATTAGCATAGTACCACAAGAAGCAACACAGATACCACACTCAATACATCTATCAAGTTCAAATGTATCATTTGCTACATCTGGATCAACTCTTTCTTCCATTTTAGCAATATCTGGCTCTTCATTTGTATGAATCCAAGACTCAACTCTTTTTGACATATTATCCATCCATTTACCTGTATTAACAGATAAATCTTTAATTAATTCAAATGCTGGCATTGGAAGAAGTGTCAATTTTCCTCCAGGATAGTTAGCAATAAGTGTTCTACAAGCAAGTGCAGGTTTACCATTTACTACCATACCACAAGAACCACAAATACCTGCTCTACATACGAAGTCAAACGATAAATCTGGATCCATCTCTTCTCTAATTTTCATTAATGCAATGAAAAGAGTCATTCCTGGAGTCTCTTCTAACTTGTAATCCACGTAGTGAGGTTTAGAAACCGCACTTCTTGGATTAAACTTAAGTACTGATATAGTTATTTCTCTACCTTTTTCTACGCTCATTACTTATCTCCTGCTCTTTCATTTTTCTCTTTATAGTTCATTGGTAAATTAAATGGCATTAATGCATCTTGGATTTCATGTCTATCTTTACCTTCAGCTTCCATTTTTTTCTCTTACAGAATCAACTTCATCTTGTCTTTTAGCTGACAATTCATTTTCAATAATCATACCTTTCGCACCATAACCTCTAAATGCTGGAGGCATTTCCATAGTCATAATATCTAAGTCTGCATACGTAATTGTTGGCTCTAAGTCATCAGCATTTGGCCAAGTACATAATGTTCTATTTAACCAGTTTGCATCATCTCTTTTTAGGAAATCTTCTCTATAGTGTGCACCTCTTGATTCAGTTCTATCTCTAGCACCTTTAGCTACACAAAGTGCAACTTTAAGCATTTTAGGAACTCTATATGCTTCTTCAAGTTCAGGGTTACCACATCTCTCTTTAGATTTTACGTTGATTTGTTTAGTTTTTTGTAATAACTCTTTTAACTCTTCAACTGCCTCTTTTAAGTTTGTACCATCTCTGAAAATACCAACTTTTTCATCCATAAGGTTCTGCATTCTATTTTTAATTCTAAAAATATCTTCATTACCATTGTATGAAAGAATTTCATTTAAATAAGCATCTTGCTCATCTAAGAATTTTTGTACTGTAGAAGTTGGAATCGTTACATCATTTTCTATACAGAAATCTGCAAAGTAGTTACCAATAATCATACCTGCAACAACTGTTTCAGATACAGAGTTTCCTCCAAGTCTATTAAATCCATGCATATCCCAACAAGCAGCTTCACCACAAGCAAATAATCCACTTAATCTTGTAGACTCACCTGTTGGTTTAGTTCTAATACCACCCATAGAGTAGTGTTGCATTGGAAGAACTGGTGCCCAACCTTTTTTTTACCTTCATCAGCTGGATCAATACCATTAAAGATTTGACAAATTTCTTGTACATCTCTCAGGTTCTTTTCAATATGCTCACGTCCTAGAATAGAAATATCTAACCATACGTGGAAACCATAAGGAGAAGGAACACCCTTACCATTTCTAATGTGCTCAATCATTCTTCTTGATACAACGTCTCTTGAAGCAAGTTCTTTTTTTCTCTGGCTCATAATCAGGCATAAATCTATGACCATCAACATCTCTTAAGATACCACCATCACCTCTACAACCTTCAGTTAATAAAATACCAGATGGAACGATTGGAGTTGGATGAAACTGCACAGCTTCCATATTTGAAAGTGTTGCAATACCAGTTTCAAGTGCAATTGCTGCACCAGTACCTTCACAGATTACCGCGTTTGTAGTTTGTCTAAATACTCTACCATATCCACCAGTTGCAATACAAGTACCTTTTGCAACGTATGCTTCTAATTCTCCAGTAATTAAATCTCTAACGATAGCTCCATAACATCTTCCATCTTCGTGGATTAATGATAATGCTTCTTTTCTATCTCTAATGTCAACATCATGTTTAAGAGCTTCATTTGCAACACCAAATAACATTGTATGTCCTGTTGCATCTGCTGTATAACATGTTCTCCATTTTTTTAGTACCACCGAAGTCTCTTGAAGTAATTAAACCATGTCTATCTTCATCTTCAGTAATAGTAGTTTTCTTTGCATTGATAACAGCATCTCTAACACCAGCTTTAACTCTAGACCAAGGCACACCCCCCCATCCAGCAAGTTCTCTAATTGCTTTTGGTGCAGTATGTACGAACATTCTAGCAACTTCTTGATCACATCCCCCCCAGTCAGAACCTTTTACAGTATCAGCAAAGTGTAAATCTTCATTATCACCATCTGACATTTTTGAGTTACCTAAAGATGCTTGCATACCACCTTGAGCAGCAGCACTATGAGATCTTTTAACAGGAACTAATGATAAAACAGTAGTACTTAATCCTTTTTTTTGTGCAGCAACTGCAGCTCTTAAACCAGCAAGTCCTCCACCAATAACTAATGCATCACAGTAATTAATTTTCATTATGCAACTCTCCCATCATTTATTTTCATAACTTTTGCAGTCGGAGTATATCTTTCACCTACTGTTCCTGCAGCTGCGTTGTCCATACCAATTTTCATGTATGCAGCTAGAGTAGCAAATCCTAAAATTAAGAAGAACCAAGTTAAAGCTTTCTTCCATGTTTTTAGTTTTTTTCTAGTAGCTTTTGGATCATCACCATCAAACCAACCCCCCCATTTAATAGCAAGTCTATAAAGACCAATTGTACCGTGGAATTCTACTGCTAATAGTAAAAGAATATATAAAGGCCACATCCAGTTAGACCATACTCTGTCTGCTGATGCATATGGACCAATATCTGCTGATTGAGTCATAATAATGTATAGGTGAATTGAACCTAAGAAGAACATTGCAAAACCAGTAAAGGCTTGGATAAACCAAAGTTTTGTATCTTCATGACCCATGTTGTCTGCGTGTGCTTTCATAACTTGGTACTGTTTAAAGTTACCTGGAAGTTTTCTCATACCCATAGCAGCGTGTGTTATAAAAATAACAAATACCACAAAAGCAGCAATTGACACTAATAATGGACTTCCTCCATCAAAAATAAAGCTAGCTTCTAGAAGCTTTGTAACAGTGTACATAAAATCTTTACTAACTAAAATAGACGATACTAATAGCATATGTCCCCCCCACATAAAAAGACCTAGAAATAATCCAGTTGCACTTTGAATATAATCAAGCTTTGCTGGAACTCTACTTTTTTTTCTTTCTACAGTCTTTCCTAAATAACCTTCTATTAGGTCACTCATTTGACATCCTTTCCTATGAATTTGTTTAAGTATTGAATAGCAATATAATAGCTAAAAGGGGGGGCTTATAAAGTGGATAAGAAATGTGTAGAAGTTATGTACAAATGTTGTGCATTATGTACAGTATAGAATAAGAAAAGCCCTAAATTAGGAGTTTTATAGGTTTTAGATATATGTGCATAATTTTAAAAAAAATTATGCACATATGTTACATATTAACACATCACTATTTTAGAGATAGTGACTGAATTGAAATTTGTGTTAAGTTTATTAATGAGTCAATATTAAGTACTGGAATAAAGAATACAATTGCACTACCAATTCCACCTAATACAGTAATTATTGCTAAGAATGCAATAGCATATGTTGAAATTCTTTTATCATTAAAGTCATTTACAACACACTCTTCTTTTGTTGGATAAAAATACATCATTGCAATAAGTTTGAAGTAATAATATACTGAAACAAATGTTGCAATAATTGCTAATATTGCTAAAGGAGCAAATCCTGCATTAATGGCTTCTGTAAATACATAGAATTTACCGATAAATCCAATTGTTGAAGGAATTCCTGCAAGTGAAAATAAGAATATTGTCATCATTGCAGCTAAAAATGGTCTCTCTTTTGCTAAACCTTTAAAGTCATCATATGTAACTCTAACTTTTGTTTCTGAGATAATATGTGAAATAATACCAAAAGAACCAAGAGCAGAAAGTAGATATGCAATTAGATAAAATACTGTTGCATATGCTGCATGAATGTTTTGTCCAAGTGCAATAAATGCTAATAATAAATATCCTGTATGAACAATTGAAGATGCTGCAAGCATTCTTTTGATGATTTTTTGTGTAATTGCTAACCAAGTACCAAATACTAAAGTAAAGATGATAATTACATAAATAATTCCATCCCAGAAATCAATCATTGGAGCAATATCTTGAAGTACTGCTCTTAAGAAGAAAGAGAAAATTGCAATTTTAAATGTTGATGCCATGTATGCAGTGATGATCATTGGAGCACCTCTATATACATCTAATACCCAAGATTGGAATGGGAATGCTGCAATCTTAAATAGGAATGTAAATAAAATCAGTGTTAAACCAATATACACAAGTGCTAAATCACTATTACTATTCGCAGAAATAAATGTTGATAATTCTGTTAAGTTTGTAGTTTGTGCAGCACCAAATACTAATACTACTCCTAGTAAATAGAAGGCACCAATAAATGAACCCAGAACTAAATATTTGAAAATAGCTTCAACTCTTTTACTATCATCAGAGTTATATCCAACCATAATGTATACTGCAAAAGATGCAACTTCAAGTGCCACATAAGCAGTAATTAATTCATTTGCATTTGCAAGTAACATCATTCCAAATAGAGCAAACATTAAAATAGAGAAAAACTCACCTTTAAAGTAGCTTCTAGCTTGGAAATAGTGCTCACCTATTAGTAGTGTTAATAAAGTACCAATAATTAATAAAACATTAAAAAAAGTTAGAGAATGTATCAAAAATTAATACGTCATTAAAAATAGAATCATAAGGTCTAACTGAATAAAGTTCCCCCCCAAATGGAATAAATGAGAAAATAAGTGCAATAACTAATACAACAGATGATGTAATAATAAATGTTTTTGTACTAAATTTTTCTTCATACATACTCATAAACATTAAAGCAACAGCTGCTACTAAAACAGTTAAAACAGGTAAAATGTGTATTAAGTCATTCATTATTTTGTCGCTCCAATATGTAGAATATCATTTAAATAGTGTGTTACAGTTGGTTCAAATTTATCAATAAATATATCAGGATAAATACCCATTAAGAATACAAGAATAACCCATGGAGTTAAACCAACAATTTCTTTGATTTTTAAATCTCTGAATTTTAAATCTTTTCCATCTTCAGCTTCTCTATCTTGTAAGATTGCTCTTTGGAACATCCATAACATATATGAAGCACCAATGATAACAGTAACAGCAGAAATATATCCTAATGTATGGTTAAATTCGTAAATACCAAAGATAATTAGTAATTCAGATACGAATCCATTTGTTCCTGGTAAACCAACATTTGCAAATAACATAATTGCAAAGATTGTCGTAAAAATTGGTGATTGTTTTGCTAATCCACCTAAATCTTTAATTGTTTTATATCCAGTTTCATCATGAATAAGTCCTACAAGTAAGAATAAAGCACCTGTAGCAATTGCGTGAGCAATAATTAAATATAAGGCACCATTGATACCAAATGCATTTAATGAGAAGATACCAGCTGCAATAAAACTTAAGTGTGATGCAGATGAGTATGCAAACATTCTTTTTATATCATCTTGCATAAGTGCAGCAATACCAAAGTAAATAAGACCAAATAATCCAATAAATACAAACCACATTGAGAATTCAACGTAAATTTCAGGGAAAATAGGAATTAAGAATCTAACAATTGCATAAACACCAAGTTTTGCCATAATTGAAGATAATAAGAAAACTGCACCTGTAGGAGCATTTTTATATGTTTCCATAATCCAAGTATGTAATGGGAAAATAGGAATTTTAATAGCAAACGCTGAAAGGAATGCTAAAAATAACCATATTTTTTTCATTATATGTTAATGATGTGATTTGAGTTAATGAATCATATTGAAAAGACCAAGTTCCAAATTCAGCATGATAAGCAACACCAAGATAAAGAATTGCTACAAACATTAAAAGTGAACCTAGCATTGTATAAACCGTTACTTTAATTGTTGTAAAAATTTTATCTCCAAATCCATAAATACCAATCATTAAGAATACTGGTAAAAGCATTACTTCCCAGAAAAAATAGAATAAAATTACATCTAATGATAATAAAGTACCAGTAACACCTGCTTGTACTAGAAGCATATTAATCCAGTAACCTTTTGTTCTTCCTTCCCACAGTAGTAAATATGCCGTAGGAATTAAGATTGCAATCATCATTAAAATTGTTAAAGAAAAACCATCTAAACCAACATAATAATTAATTCCATATGAAGCAATCCAAGGAACATTTGTTACAAATTGCATACCTGCACTTGGTTCAAACTCAATATATGTTTTAAGAACAAGTGCTAATATAACTGTTGTAGTTAAAAATGCAATATTTCTAACTGTTTCTACATGTTTTGTTGTAATCATTAAACCAAAGGCAACAACCGCTGGTAAAAAGATAATAAATGATAATATATCTGCACCCATCTTATAATCCTAAAGAAATATATAAATAAACAAATACACAACTCATACCTACTAGCATGAACATTGCATAAAATCTTACATTTGCATTTTGTAATGTTGCAACTTTTTTTACCGAATTCGATAAATTGGTTACAAGTACCCATAATAAATCCATCAATGATTTTTTCATCAATAGTTTTATCAATAAAAGATGAAATCTTTTTAGAGAACTGAACGAAAATTGCATCATATAATTCATCAACATAGAATTTATTAGCAATAATTCCTTTTTCATCTTCTGGCTTAAATACATCAAAGTTTGCATATTTTTTTATATGCAACAAAAATACCAGCTGCAGCAACGACAACAGAAACAACCATTAAAATATATTCAGTTGCATGTGACATATGAAGTTGTACAGAGTTAGTTTGTGCTAGCCAAGTATCAACTAAGTGCTCACCACCTAATACTGTTGGTAAGTTTAAGAAACCTGCACCAACTGCACCAACTGCTAAAATTAGTAATGGTATAGTAATTGTTTTAGATGTATAAACATACGATGTAGTATGTTTATTTGGAGCAACAAATAGAATGAAATACATTCTAAACATATAAAATGCTGTTAAGAATGCCGTAAACATTCCAATTAGCCAGATTAGATATTGTCCTTCTTGGAATGCTGCTGCTAAGATTGCATCTTTTGAGAAGAATCCAGAGAATGGAGGAATACCTGAAATAGCAATTACACCTATTAAGAATGTTGCCCCCCCAATAATTGGTAATTGAACTCTATGTTGAGCCATTTTAAAAATATTTTGTTCATGATGTAAAGCAATAATCATACCACCTGCACCCATGAATAACATAGCTTTAAAGAAAGCGTGAGTTAATACATGGAAAAGTCCAGAAGAGTAAAATCCAAGACCTACTGCTATAAACATATATCCTAATTGAGACATTGTTGAGTATGCAAGGATTTTCTTAACATCTTGTTGTCTTGTTGCAATAACAGCTGCAAGTAGAGCTGAAAATGCACCAATATAAGCTATAAATGTTCCAATTTCTTCAATTCCAATATAAAGGAATGAGAATCTAGCAACCATGTATACACCAGCTGTTACCATTGTAGCTGCGTGAATAAGTGCTGAAATTGGTGTTGGTCCTGCCATCGCATCAGGTAGCCATACATATAATGGAATCTGTGCAGATTTACCCATAGCACCAACAAATAATAAGAATCCAGAAAGTGCTAATAATCCAGGACTTGCATTAGCAATATTTGCCTCAAGAGATGTAAAGCTTAAGTCAACTTCACCTAAAGCAAAGAATAGTGTAACAATACCAAGTAGGAAACCAAAGTCACCAACTCTGTTTGCTATAAATGCTTTGTTACCTGCAATTACATTTTCTTTATCAGTATAGTAGAATGCAATTAATAGGTATGAACATAATCCAACACCTTCCCAACCAATAAATAAAATTACTGGGTTATCTGCTAATACTAAAATTAACATTGATGCTAAGAATAGGTTAAAGTATGCAAAGAACTTACCAAAACCTTTATCTCCAGTCATATATCCAATTGCATAGATATGAATAAGCCAACCAATAAATGTTACGAACATTGACATGAAGATTGCAAGGTTATCCCCCCCTAAGAATCCCATAGCAATATTTAAATTACCGATATTTACCCATGTAAATAGCTCTTGTTTATATGTAACACCATTTTCAACCATACTTAAAAATAAACTTAAAGTAATTAAAAATGCAATTAAAGGAGTGATTGTTCCAATTAGTGAAAATACTAATTGAGGAACAGGTTTTTTCTTAATATGATAAAAATATAAACCACCATTTAAAATAGCACCAAAAAGAGGAGCTAAGATAATCCATACTAAAAGATTAGTATCCATCATGACTTCTCTCCTTGTGTTAATGTAGTAAAGATATCTGTGTCAAGTGATTTTTTTAGATCTGTATAATAAAATGATAACAGATAAGAAAATTGCAGCTTCTGCAGCAGCAATAGAAATCACCATAATTGTTACAATTTGTGGATCCATATTAAAATGGTATCTAGCAAAAGTAACTAGAAATAAATTTACACCATTAAGCATAAGCTCAATTGACATATAAATTACAAAAATATTTCTTCTAGCAATTACTCCTATAACTCCAATTGAAAAAAAGAATCATAGATACAAAAGCGTAAGATGTTAAACTAATCATGAATTATCCTTTTTTCTTCTTTTAGCTAATACAATTGAACCTACAAGTGCAACAAGCAGTAAAATTGAGATTAACTCAAATGCTATAATCCAGTCATTATAAAGTAGTAAACCAATAGGTTTAATATCACCAAATGTTCCTTCAATAATATTCATATCTGCGTTAGGTAGAGCAGATACTGCTTTTAGTATAACTACATTAAATGGAATCATTACTGCTGTACCAATTGCAATTAAAGTATACTTTTTTTTGGCTCTTTTGGAAGATTCTCATCTTTAATATTTAAGAACATAAGAATAAATAAAATTAGAGTCATAATCGCACCTGCATATACAATCAACTGAACCATAAATAGGAAAGTTGCATTTAATAGTGCAAATAGACCTGCTACTGCAAGAATTGAAACTAACAATCCCAAAGCAGAATACATTGAATTCTTATAAACTAACATAGCAATACCACCAGATATTGCAAAAAAAACTAAGCGCAATAAAAATTAAATCACTCATCATCAAAATCCTTTGAACGTTCATGAGACATAAGCCGTTCTTTATCTACAAGAAAATCTTCTCTTTTTGAAGCTGTAAAACTGAAAATACCAGTATCCATTCTAATAGCATCACATGGACAAGCTTCCACACAATAACCACAATATACACACTCTAAAAGGTCGATTTTAAATTCACTTGGTCTCTTTTCAGCTACACCATCAAATCTCTCTTCTGCATCAATAAAAATACATTGAGCTGGACAAGCAGTTGCACACATATAACATGCAACACACTTTTCGCTTCCATCATCCCATTTAGTTAATCTATGTACACCTCTATATCTATCAGTAATATCATCAGGTTGAACTTCTGGATACTGCATAGTTCTTAAGTTTGATACATCGCTTAAATTCTTTTTAAAGTGAGTAAATGTTGTTTTCATTCCCCCCCCAACAATAGCTGGAATATATAATTTATCTTTTAAAGACTTTCCATGTCTTTCTACAATTTTAATTCCCATATTAACTTCCTGTCACTACTACAAAAATCGCAGTTACTACGATATTTAATATTGATAATGGAATAAGTACTTTCCATCCTAACATTTGCAGTTGGTCATATCTAAATCTTAATAAAGTCCATCTAATCCAAATAAACACAAAGTTCATAAATAAGAATTTAGCAACAAATGTTGCAATTTGAATTACAGCAGTTGCAGTATTAGTTCCATTTTCACCAAGTCCTGTAACTAAGAACATGATTAAAATAGCCGAAATTATAATTGCAATTCCCCCCCAGAAACCTTTTATTAAGATATTTTTTTTCTTTTTGTCTTTTATCGTTTTTATCTAGCCAGTCGTAGTTTTTATTCATCCATTTATTAAAGAAGAATGCTTTAATAGGTAAGATAATTGCAATAGCTAATAAAACCCAGTTTATGTTACTTTGAATTGATTGTGTATCCATCCATGGAATTTGATATCCACCTAAGAATAGAGTTACAATAATTGCTGATGAAGCTGACATTGCTGCATATTCACCAACTTGGAAAAGACCAAATCTCATCGCTGAATATTCTGTATGATAACCAGCAACGATTTCTGATTCACCTTCAGCGATATCAAATGGTGTTCTATTTGTTTCAGCAAATGCAGTAACAACAAAGATTAAAGCTGCAAGTGGTTGCATAAAGATTCCCCCCCAAGCAGGAATAAATCCAAATATTACTCCAGTTTGTGCATTAACCATATCTCCTAAGTGAATAGAACCATATGTTAATAAAATAGAGATAACTGATAGTGCCATTGCCGCTTCATATGAAATTACTTGCGCAGAAGCTCTAATACCACCTAATAATCCATATTTGTTTTGAGATGAATAACCACCTAAAATAATACCAAATACAGAAAGTCCAGCAAATGCTAAGAACCACATGATACCAAGAGTTGTAGGTATAGCTTGCATTATATAGCTTTCTCCATCAATTACTAAGTTATCAGCAAATGGAATAACTGCCATTGTTAAAAATGAACAGATAAATACTATTGCTGGCGCAATTGTATAAAGAAATTTATATTTAATATGTGCAGGTGTAAAATCCTCTTTAAATACAAGTTTTAACATATCTGCGATTGCTTGAATAAGACCACCAAGTCTAATACCACCGATATCACATCTGTTTGGACCAGTTCTATCTTGAATAAAACCAGCAACTCTTCTTTCCCACCAAACCATAATTGGAGTAGTCCCAACTGATAAGATTTTAGCAAGAAGTATATTTACAATAATTATTACTATCGCAGCAGTACTCATAGATTACCTTTATCTATCATAGTTTTAATATGTTCTATAATTGAAGTGATAGTTTCCATTGGATTATCTTTCTTCATTTTTGAAATAACTTTTTGTTTAATTCCTTCAAAATTAATATATGTTCCAGATTTTTCATAAAATGAAGCAACAGGAATTGCAATATTAGATTTTGATAGTGTTTCACATTTATGTGAGAAACAGCTAATTACCATTTTATTATCAAGCATTTCTAAATTATTGTCAAAATAAGTGTTACCTAAAATAACAATTAATGTTGCATCATTTACAAATGTTTTAAATTCATTTTCATTTTCACTAATATCTAGCTCTTTAAAAGCAGCTCTATTTGCGCTTTTATCATTTTTCTTTAAATAGTCATCACCAAAAGTTTCATCAATATATTGTGGCGAATAACCTGTTACATTAGCATTTAATATTTCTGCTAATTTTTTTGTATTTTGCATCTCTTCTAATGAAAGAGAAGGATCTAATACAAATAATACATTTTCTTCATCAGTTAGAAGTTTATAAGTATTTGTAATTGTATTTCCAAATATTACTTCTTCATTTCCAATCATAGGAGTTTCAAGTCTATTTTCTGATTCATTTTTGTATGAAAGTCTTCCTTCATCACACATAAACCAACCATTTACAGCTTTATTAACTCTTGGTTTAAATCTAAATATTTGATCATCTTTATATTTCTCTTTTCTATGATCAACAGTAATATTACATCCTCTTGAACAACCATTACAGATTGCATCAAAAGTTTCTAAGAACCAAACTCTTTGTTTAAATCTAAAGTCTTGAGAAGTAAGTGCTCCAACTGGACATAAGTCTACAACATTCATTGCATATGGATTATTTAATGGTCTTCCAGGGAAAGTTCCAATTACAGAGTGGTCAGCTCTATTAATAACACCAAGTTCATTTGTTCCAGTTATATCAGAACAGAATCTTACACATCTTGTACAAAGTACACACCTCTCTTGATCTAACATTACATTTGACCCAAGTTCTACTCTTTTTCTAGCAGTAACTTTTTCATTTACTTCAACTCTAGAATCATAAAAACCTGATTCCATGTAGTAATCTTGTAATTTACACTCTCCTGCTTGATCACATGTAGGACAGTCAATAGGGTGATTGATAAGTTCAAGTTCTAATATATCTCGTCTTACTTTTTCGATATTATCACCTTTAGTTCTTACAACCATCCCCCCCTCTTTAATAGGAGTATCACACGCAATTTGTGGTCTTTTTTTGACCTTCGATTTCAACCATACACATTCTACAGTTTCCATCTTTTCCTAATGCTTGGTGATAGCAAAAATGTGGAATATGGATATTTTCATCTAAAAGGGTGTCTATTAATAGACTCCCTTTTAGTGCTTCCTTTTCTTCCCCCCCATTTACTGATAGTTTAACAAGTTCACTCATATTGTGTCATCTCCTTTTTCTTGACCGCTTTTAATTTTTATTTACCTGTATATAATTGTCTAGGTCTTGCAATTTTTGCAGTTGGATCTTGCTTTAACTCAGACCATTGAGTAATCCATCCAACTGTTCTACCTATAACAAAGATTGGTGTAAACATCTCTACTGGAATTTTAAGAGCTGTTAAAATTACACCTGAATAGAAGTCAATATTTGGATATAAACCTCTATCTTTGAAGTAATCATCACTTAATGCTGCTTCTTCAACTGCTGCAGCTACATCTAATAGTTGAGAATCAAGATTTAACTCTTCTCTTAATTTATCTTGTAAGCCTTTTAACGACTCAGCTCTTGGATCTCTGTTTTTGTAAACTCTGTGTCCAAATCCCATAAGTCTAAATGGGTCATTTCTATCTTTTGCTTTTGCAATATATGTAGGTACATTTTTAACATCACCAATTAATTTTAATTGATCCATAACTTTTTCATTTGCACCACCGTGAGCTGAACCCCCCCATAATGCAGCAATACCAGAAGCAATTGATACATAAGGGTGAGCTTCAGTTGAACCAACAGCTCTAACTGTTGTAGTTGAAGCATTTTGCTCGTGATCAGCATGTAAAGTGAAGATGGCATCAAGTGCATCTACTTCTACTTGCTTAATCTCTTCATTTAATCCATCGCCGATATTTTTCATCTTACCACCTGGGTAAGCTCTCATCATATATAAGAAGTTTTCTGTGAAATATCTATCTACATCTGGGTAAATCATTGGAACACCAATTGAATTTCTGTAAGCCATTGCTGCAATTGTTGGCATTTTTGCAATGATTCTTCTTCTCATTTCTTTAAATTGATCTTCATCTTCAAGGTTTAAGTGCTCTTTATAGAATGTAGATAATGCCATAACTGCCGCACCAAGTGTTGCCATTGGGTGTGCATGATCAGGGAAAGCATCAAATATTCTAATTAAACCTTCATGTACAAAAGATCTATGTCTAATTTCTAAATCAAAACCTTTTGATTCTTCAGGATTTGGTAGTCTACCTCTCATTAATAGATAACAAACATCTAAATAAGAGTGTTTACCAGCTAATTCTGCAATATCAATACCTCTATATCTTAACTCAGAATTCTCTCCATCAATAAAAGTGATTTTTGAATCACAAGATGCAGTAGAAGTATAACCAGGATCGTAAGTAAACATTCCTGAGTCTTTGTAGAATGATCTAATATCTACAACGTCAGGTCCTCTAGTTCCGCTAATAATATCGTACTCATACGACTTTCCATCTCTGTTATCTGTTAACGTAAAAGTATTTTTTCCCATATTTTCTCCTTTTTAAATTAGTTGTTGAAATGAGCTTCAAACTCATGTCTATATTTTTGTACTATACTTTTGATGATGTCCTTCACAGCCGGAGCAAATACACAAACAGTTTTACCATTCATTGTTTCACATACATCTTCAATCGTATCTAAGTCTGCAACTGAACCATTTCCATCAAGAATCTTTTTAATTATTGTATCAATCCAGCCAGTTCCTTCTCTACAAGGTGTACATTGACCACATGATTCATGATGATAAAATTCAATTAAATTTTTTTGCTACTTCAACCATAGAAACACCTTCAGGAATAATCATCATTCCTCCGGTACCTAATGTTGAACCAATATCCCACATAGACTCGTAATCTAGGTAAGCTTTTTCAACTTCTTCGGCGGTAAGTATAGGGCATGAAGCACCACCTGGGATTACAGCTTTAAGCTTTAATCCATCTTTCATACCCCCCCCTCCAATTTCGTTGATAACATCAATCATTTTGTTACCATAAGGCATTTCATAAACACCTGGGTTTTTAACAGGACCACTCATTGCAAAAAGCATTGTTCCTGGAGCTTTTTCGGTACCATATTTTGTATATGATTCATAACCATTTAATACAATATTTGGAACTGATGCAATAGTTTCAACATTGTTAACTGTTGCTGGTTGTCCATAGAACCACTCACACTCTTTACCATGTGGTTTAAGTCTTGGGTGTCCTCTTTTACCTTCTATTGATTCAATAAGTGCTGATTTTTCACCACAGATATATGCTCCACCACCTCTGTGAACAGTGATATTCATTCTGTAGTCATATTTATTCATAACTTTTTCACCAATGATTCCAGCTTCATAAGCCTCTTCAATTGCAGCATTTAATCTATCAATAAAGAATTTATACTCACCTCTAATATAGATATAACAATCATGTGCTCCAATTGCATATGAAGAACAAATGATTCCTTCAATTAAAAGGTGTGGATCATATTGGAAAATTTGTCTATCTTTAAATGTTCCAGGCTCAGATTCATCACCATTAGCAATTAAGTATCTAGGTCTATCATCAACAGGTGGCATTAGTTTCCATTTTGGTCCACAAGCAGCACCCCCCCCACCACCTTTTCCTCTTAAACCTGATTTACAAACTTCTTCTGTAACATCAGCAGGATCCATAGTAAATAGTTTATCAATAGATTCATATCGTCCGTGCTTTAAAGCAACTTCTAATTTATGAGAATCTGGGATGTCAAAATTTTTACTTACAATTTTTACAATTTCAGCAGCCATTATTTACATCCTTCTATGATAGTTTTTAATTTATCTACAGTTAGATTTTCATGGTATGTATGATTTAGTGCAATCATTGGAGCACCACCACAAGCACCTTGCATTCAACTTCACTTAGGTGAAATTTACCATCTTCAGATGTTTGCCCAGGCTCAATACCAATAGTTTCTTTAATGAATCTTTTAAGCTCAGGAGCTCCCATTATCATACAAGATAATGTTTTACAAAGCTCAATATGATATGTTCCAATTGGCTTTAGATTAAACATTGTATAAAATGTTGCAAACTCATAAACTTCAATTGGAGTTTTATTTAATTTATCTGCAACGAAAACCATTGCATCAGGACTTACCCATCCTTCTTGCTCTTGAACTAGCCAAAGTGCAGGAAGCATCATCGCATCAAGTTTAGGATATTTTTTAGCGATTCTTTGAAATTCTTGTTCTTTTTCTTCAGTATATTTAAATTTACTCATTATCTATCAAACTCCCCCCCTGCAATAAAGTTCATACTTGCCATTGTAACAACAGCATCAGCTAACATATTACCTTCAACAATTTCTGCATATGCACCTAAAGAGTAATAACAAGGTGGTCTACATTTAATTTTGTATGGATTTCCTGTACCATCACTTACGGTATAGAAACCTAATTCACCATTTGCACCTTCAGTAGAACCATAATATTCACCTTTAGGAACTTTGATACCTTCAAATGTAAGTTTGAATTGATTCATTAATCCTTCAATATTTCCATAAACATTAGGTTTTGATGGTAAGAAAACAGCTGGATGATCAACATTAATAGGACCATCTGGAAGTTCTTTCATAGCTTGTCTAATGATTTTAATTGATTGTTTCATCTCTTCAAATCTACACATGATTCTGTCATAAACATCACCGTGTGATCCTATAACTATGTCAAAGTCAAAGTTTTCATAACCGTAATAAGGAGCATCTTTTCTTAAGTCAAAAGGAACACCAGCAGCTCTTAAGTTTGGTCCAGTAATACCTGCACTAATACCAAGCTCAGCACTGATACAACCAACATCTTGTGTTCTATCTTGGAAGATTTTATTATGTTCAACTAGAGATAAAGAGTCTACAATAGCTTTCTCAACATCTTTTAATACATCTTCTAAGTCTTCAGCAAATCCATCATATAAATCGAACTCTAAACCACCAACTCTTGTATATGAATTTGTAAGTCTAGCACCTGTTAATTTTGAGAATAGGTCGTAAGCTTTATCTCTTGGAGCAAAGATGTACCAGAAGTTAGTAAGACCACCAAGGTCAACCATATTTGCTGCATTACATACAATGTGATCAGTAATTCTTGAAAGTTCTCCAATAATAACTCTAATCATTTCAGCTCTAGGAGTTATCTCAATATTTAACATCTCTTCGATTGATTTACAGTATCCAATATTGTTAAGCATTGCTGAACAGTAATTAAGTCTATCAGTATAAGGAATGATTTGAGAGTAGTTATGAGTTTCACATGCTTTTTCAAATCCTCTGTGTAAATAACCAATTTCAGTTACACATGCTGCAATAGTTTCACCTTCCATTGCCACAAAGTTTCTAATTGTTCCGTGTGAAGCTGGGTGAGAAGGACCTACATTTAGTAACATTAAATCTTCAAGATCTTGTTCTGTATATCCTTTTGATTTAAGTCTTGGAATCATCTCATCCATTAAGTCTTCAGTTTCAGTACAAATTTGACCTTTTGTAACTGGATAATCTTTTCTTAAAGGGTGTCCAACAAATTGATGATGATTTAATACTCTTTTTAAGTTAGGATGACCTTTAAATCTTACACCATATTGATCAAATACTTCTCTTTCTGCCCAATCTGCTGCTTTATATAAATCACAAATTGAATCTACTTCTAAAGTATTATCATCAACATAAGCTTTAATAGTTAAATGTTTTCTAAAATCATTTGTTCTTAAAATGTAAATTACACCAAATCTAGAAGGTGTAATATCAGGGTACTCTGAATAATCAACAGCAGTAATATCTAATAAAATTGTATAATTTTCTTCATTTTTAAGTCTAGATATTGTTGATTTAATTTCAGTTGCATCTATTAGCATATCTGTCTTAAGCATCTAGTATCCCCCCCTTGTATTCTCTGATTCTATCTTTTACAATTGATTCATCATATGATCTCTCTTGAATTCTCATAATTGCATCAAGAACTGCTTCTGGTCTTGGTGGACAACCTGAAACATATTCATCTACAGGGATTAATTCATCAATACCTTGTAAAGTTGTATAGTTATCATAAAAACCACCAGATGAAGCACATGCTCCCATTGAAATAACCCACTTAGGTTCACACATTTGATCCCAGATTTTCTTTAATACTGGAGCTTGTTTATAAGAGATTGTTCCAGCAACAATTAGTAAGTCTGCTTGTCTTGGAGAGAACCTTACAACTTCTGCTCCAAATCTTGAAATATCATATTTCGCTGCAGCAACTGACATAAATTCAATACCACAACATGCAGTACCAAATGCCATTGGCCACATTGAGTATGATCTTGCCCAGTTTATAGCTTCGTCAAGTTTAGTGGTGATTATCGAATCACCTAAATTAGCTTCTGCTCCTAATCCCATGATAGTGCCTTTTTCTTATACATATAAATTAATCCTGCAAAAAGTAGTCCAATAAATATAAACATTTTAATTAGACCTGCATATCCTAAGTCTAAAATATTAATTGCCCAAGGAAACATAAAAATAATTTCTACGTCAAATAGCAAGAAACCAATTGCAACTAAATAGAATTTAACTGAGAATCTTATATTTGTATTCCCTACAGGGTTGGTAACACCACTTTCGTATACGGTGTTTTTTTTAATTTGTCTTCTGTTTTATTTGGTCCTAAGTATTTAGTTAATAGGAATACTCCTACTAAAATAAATGCAATAGCAACAAATATAACTGATGAAAGAATTAGATGTGTTGACATAATCTATCCCATATTTTTATATTGTTAGGAGAATTGTACAATAATTTGAATTATGAATTGGACATATGTTAAAAGAAAGTGACAGTTTATTTAAAAGTTGAGAAGAATAGTAATACTTAAATTTTCAAGTGCTAAAAATATGTAACTATTTTACTCAAGGCCTTTTCTAATTCTGCTTTTGGAAGTGCACAATTTAATCTAAAATAGCCCTTGCCTTCGACTCCAAAGCTTGTTCCATCATTAAGTGCAACTTTTGATTCTTTTAGCAACTTTTGTTTAACTTTTGTGTGAGAAATAGTAAAATTTTTAAAGCTAAACCAAAGTAAATAAGTTGCTTCAGGCTCTATAAAATAAATTTGTGAGTTATTAGATTTTAAAAATTCTTTAGTGAAATTTATATTTAAGTTTAAATATTGTAATAATTCTTCAAGCCATTTTTCACCAAATTCATAAGCTGCTTCTAAGGCAGTGAATCCAAAAATATTTATAGAATGAAGTTCTCTTTTTTTTATCTCTTTATCAAATACATTTAAAATATCTTTGTTTTGACTTATTGCATATGCACAATTTAATCCAGCAATATTAAATGTTTTTCCTGGAGAGTTAAGGGTTAAAGTTATATCTGATATCTTTTTAGAAATTGAAGCTAATGGTGTAAACTTTTTAAAAACCAAATCTGCATGAATTTCATCTGAAATAATTTTTATATCATTTTTAATACATATATCAGCAAGTTCTTCTAACTCATCTTTTTTTCCATACTCGACCTACTGGATTGTGTGGAGAACATAAAGTTAAAAGCTTTGTCTTTGGAGTGATTTTTGATTTTAAATCTTCTAAGTCCATAGTATAATATCCATTTTCTTCTTTTAATGAATTTTTAACTAAAACTCTATTATTTAGTTCAATACTTTTAAATAAAGGAAAGTAAACTGGTGTTTGAACAATAATTTCATCACCTTCATCACTTAAAGCTTCAATTGCAGCAGAATAAGCAGGAACTACACCATTTACAAAACTTATGCAAGAAGTATCAATATCCCAATTGTGTCTTTTTTTTCATCCAACTTTTTACAAGGTTAAATGTTTTTTTTAGTAGGAGTAGCATAACCATAAATACCTTGACTAGCTCTTTTTATTATTGCATCATTAACTACATCCGGAGTTTTAAAATCCATATCTGCAACCCATAGAGGTTGTAAATCTTTATATCCAAAGTATTTTTCTAAAGCATCATACTTTACACAAGATGTACCTTTTCTATTAATCTCTTCATCAAAATTATAAGTCATATAAAAGTTCCTACTATAAACTATTTTTTATTGATAAAATGATATAAGATTTATACTAATTTTTAGGTTATTTTGGGGGGGAACTAATGAAAGAAGCTATTGAAATTTTAAAAAAAGAATGATTTATTAAGAGTTATTGATGATGAATTAGATATTTATCTAGAGATACCTCATGTTGCTTACGTAGAAGTTAAAAAAAAGAGGATTCTAAAGCAATTTTATTTACAAATGTAGTAGATAAAAAAGCAGGAAAAAAGTTTTCAGAACCAGTTTTAATGAATGTTTTTTTTGTAATGAAAAAGCAGTAAAACTATTTATAGGAGATGGTGATAAAATTGGAGCAGAGATAGAGAGTCTTCTTAAAATGAAGCCACCTACATCATTTTCTGAAAAATTATCTACTTTTGGGAAACTATTTGCTTTGAAAAATACTATTCCTAAAAAGAATAAAGGTAAAGGTGAATGTCAACAAGTTATTAAATTAGGGAATGATGCAAGACTGTCTGATTTACCAATTCTTACAACATGGGAGCAAGATGGTGGTCCTTTTATTACTATGGGACAAGTTTATACAACATCTTTAAATGGAGAGATGAAAAACCTAGGAATGTATAGACTTCAAGTTTACGATGATAACACTCTTGGAATGCATTGGCAAATTCATAAAGATTCTAATCATTTTTTCCATGAATATAAAAAAGCAGGTAAAAAAAATGCCTGTATCAATCGGTATAGGAGGAGATCCTATGTATATTTGGTGTGGTCAAGCACCACTTCCAATTGGTATTTTTGAATTGATGTTATATGGTTTTGTAAAAAAAATAAAAATGCACAACTTGTAAAATCAATTACAAACGATATTTGGGTTCCAAAAGATAATGATTATATTATTGAAGGTTTTGTAGATCCAAGTAAGATGAAAATAGAGGGGGGGCCTTTTGGAGATCATACTGGATATTATACTTTAGAAGAAGAGTATCCTTTTATGGAAGTTACTGCAATAACACAAAAAGAAGATCCAGTGTTCTTAGCTACAGTTGTTGGGAAACCGCCTTTAGAAGATAAATATATGGGGGGGCATGCTACGGAGAGGATTTTCTTACCATTACTTAAAACAACTGCACCTGATTTAATTGATTATTATATGCCTGAAAATGGAGTATTTCATAATCTAATTTTAGCAAAAATAAAAACACTGTATCCAGGTCATGCACAGCAAATGATGCATGCATTTTGGGGGGGAGTAGGGCAGATGAGTTTTGTAAAACATGCAGTATTTGTAAATGAAGATGCCCCCCCAGAGTTAACTGAACATGAAGCAGTTACCGAATATATATTAAATAGAATTGATATTGAAGATATATTTATTTCAAGAGGCGTTGTTGATGCACTTGATCATTCATCTCCTAAATTTGCTGTTGGAGGAAAATTAGGGCTTGATTGTACAGGAGAAGAGATTGCAGAATTAGGTATTGATTTATTATCAGATAATGAATTGTTATCAAAGATGCAAGAATTATCAAATGATGTTAAAAAAAACTAAAACAATACTTTACAAATACTAAAAATCCTGTAACTGTAATTGCAGTTGATAAAACGAAAAGTCAAAAAGAACTTTTTGAAGATTTAAAGCCTTTATATCATAATTTAAAAATTTTAATTATTGTTGATGATGCAAATCAGAATGATGTTGAAAATACGTATATGTTAGTTTGGAGAGTTGTAAATAATATTGATTCAAACAGAGATATCTATATTGATTCAAATACTTTATGTGTTGATGGGACAAATAAAAACTCTTTTGATAATTTTCAAAGACGATGGCCAGATGATGTAGATTGCACACCAGAAGTTTTGCAAGATTTAAGAGATAGAAAAATTATTGATGTAAGTGATGAGTTAGTAAAATATTATCAGTTATAAAAAGTTAAAGTAGTTTTATGCTACTTTAACATCATTTTTACCATTTTTCTTAACATAATACATGGCATTGTCTGCTCTTGTTAGAAGAGTATCTGCTGAATCAGTCTCTTCAAATTGTGAGACTCCAAAACTACAAGTTACATCTCTATTAATATTAAAATCATACATATTAATTTTTTCTTTTAATACATGAGCTACATTTGATGCTTTAGCTTTATTTGTTTCAGGTAAAATTATTACAAATTCTTCTCCACCCCCCCATCTTCCAAAAAAAAGTCAGTTTCTCTGATATTATTTTTAATAACTGAAGATAGTTTAATTAAAACTTCATCTCCTATAGCATGACCTAATTTATCATTAATAGCTTTAAAATTATCAATATCAAAGAATATAATAGAAAGTTCTCTTTTATATCTTCTTACTCTAATTAGTTCTTTGTTGTATAAGGCTTCAATTTTTCGTCTATTATAAATATTTGTTAGACCATCAATATTTGCTACATTGTTTAATCTTTCTTCAATTTTTTTTACGTTTTTTTTATTTCATTATTAAGTTTTCTATTTGTAAAGACAATAATTAGTATGATTAAAATTAAAGGAATGATAATCTTATAAAACCAAGAGTAATCGAAGGAAGTTTGATATATAACAGAATAATATTTTGTATTAATATCGTTTATCTCTTTATCTGTAAATGTTAAAACTGTTTTATTTAAAATATCTAAAAGTGTTTTATTGTATTTATTTACAAGTAGTTTAATATTGAACTTTTCATCAAAAGTTCCAGAAATCTTCATATTTGTAAGTGCTTTTTTTGTTATTAAATAAGATAGGGTAGGAAGCTTTCCTATTACACCAAATACTTTATTCTGAGATAATAACTGTAAGCTTTCTTCAACATCTTTTGTTTCAATATAATTGATATTTGGGTAATTGAATTTAAAGTGTTGATAAAGACTAGAATATTTACTAATAGCAATTTTCTTGCCACTTAAATTAGATACATCAGAAATAAAAGGTTTATCATTTAATGTTACTAATCCTATTGCAATTTTTCCAAGGCTATTTGTCTTTACAGCAAATTGATTGCTTTCTCTTTTACTAAAGGCGTATTTTACAATGTTTGGATCATCTTCTACTTTTTTTTAAAGCAATTTTATTATTATCAATAATTTGTATTGATGAGTTTAATACTTTAGTTTTTTATTTAATAAGTGCCAATAATCAATCTCTATACCACTTAAAATATTATTCTCTAAATAGTAAATGGAGGATAATTAGAGTTAGTTACTAAAGTGATTTTATTTTCTTCTAGATATTCTTTTTCTTCTTTAGTTAATTTAATTTCATAAGGGTTATATATTAAATCACTTAGTTTAAATTTTGGATTATGGTTACTAAGACCTAACAAAAGATATAATCTTTTAATCTCTTCAATTTTTTTTGTATTTATATCTCCTAATAAACCTTCTTCAATTTTTGCAAGTTTCTTAAGTACTTGACCTTCATAAATTAATGCATCAAGTGTTTTTCTTTGAGTATTATATTTATTATATATTAATGTTGCCGTTTCTTCAATATTTTCAAATGCATATTTCCAACCTTTTAAAGTTGCTTTATAAAAACTTCTTACTCTCGAAGGATTATTGATAAGCTCTTTTTGTGATGTAAATAATAAACCTCCATAGAAATCAAATCCGTAATCACTTGGGTTGTGAATATCAAATTCAATACCTCTTTGTTTTAATAAATAGGGTTCATTAGATAAATAACAACCCATAGCATCAGTTTTACCATTTATTAAATCTTCAAGTTTAAATGAGTGTGTTTGAAAGTTTATATCACTTAATTTTAAACCTTGAGAAATTATCATTGAGTTAATACTTGCAGCAGATCTCGCATCTGGAGTCAACATAACTCTTTTATCTTTTAAATCATGGGGGGGTATTTTTATATTTGAGTTTTTTTAATGATAGTAAAACCATAGGAGAACTTTGATAAATTGCTGATAATAGAACAATGTCTTTACCTTCTAGTTTATCAATAATTAAAGATGACTTTCCTACCGCATATTCACTTTTCTGTTTAAGAACATCATTTATTAGATTTATATTAAAATCAAATTCTTTTATTGTTACATCAAGTTCTTCATCTTGATAAAAGCCTTTTTCTTTTGCAATATAATAACCTGCAAATTGAAATTGATGTAACCAATCTAATTGCAAAGATACCTTTTCTAACTTAGTAGAATGCAAATTAAGAACAAGAAAAATAAAAACGATTATCAATTTATATAAACTCATTTAGCAAGTATATCTTAATTTTTATAAATTTTTTTTATTTATAATTGTAATCTCTTTTATATAGTAAAAAAAACAAATTTAGAATTAAATTGATATAATGTTTTTTTTAATAAAAGGTAATATATGAGTGTAATATTTGAAGCAAAAATAAAGAATAATGGGATTGGTCCACACGATTGGTTTATAGAATTAATTGATACTGTAGATAATAGAGTTGAAATTTGTAATGATTTAGAAGAGTTTTCTACAAAGATTGAAGAAATGGGAAGTGATTATGGTGGGAAAATTGATGAAGTTAAATGGTTTCAAGATGAAAATATAACAGATGAACAATATTCAGAAATAAATGCAGGAATGAGAAAATATCAAGAGGAACTATTAAATGATTCTAATGATAGATAACTATGATTCTTTTACCTATAATATAGTTCAATACTGTTTAGAACTAGGTGCTGATTTAAAGGTTATTAGAAATGATGAATTAACAATTAAACAAATTGAAGAGTTAAATCCAGAAAAAAAATCATAATCTCTCCTGGCCCTGCAACTCCTAATGATGCAGGAATATGCTTAGAAGTTATAGAACATTTTGCTGATAAAAAAACCAATTTTTGGTATATGTTTAGGACATCAAAGTATTGCTCAAGTTTTTGGAGGAGAAGTAATTCGTGCTAAGTACATGATGCATGGGAAAACTTCAAAAATTAAAGTAGTTAAAGATACTACAATTTTTAATGAGCTTCCAAAAGAGTTTACTCAAACTAGATATCACTCTTTAACAGTAAATAAAGATAACCTACCTAGCTGTATCGTGCCAACTTCATATAGTTTAGATGATGATGAAATTATGTCTTTAGAGATTAAAGATAAAAATATATATGGTGTTCAATTTCACCCTGAATCAATAATGAGTGAATATGGATTTAAAATTATTGACAACTTTTTAAAATTATGAAATTTAGATAATACATATAAATATATATTACCCATATCTTTATTTATAGTATTATCTATACTTATATATACTGCAAATACATTAAGTATATCATATAAAGAGGCATTAAATTTTTTTGTAAATAGTTCTTTATTAAGTATATTAACAAATAGTTCAGTATATCTTTTTGGACAAAATGATATTGCCTTAAGGTTACCCTTTCTTCTATTTTATATTTTTTCAATTTTACTAATGTATAAAATTACAGAAGATTTTTTTAAAAAAGAGAGTGATAGGTTAATATCGATACTTTTATTTATGATATTACCAGGTTTACTTAGTGCTTCTTTACTTGTTAATAGTGCAATTATAGTTACGTTTTTTTTACATTAGTGTATCTTTACTATTATAAAAGAAATAATAAACAGTGCTATATATTGCTTATACTCTTTTTAATTATTGATAACTCTTTTGCAATTTTGTTTTTGGCACTTTTCTTCTTTGCTTTAGATAATAAAGATAATAGACTTTTAATAGTTTCTCTTATTTTGTTTGGTTTATCAATGGGAATTTATGGTTTTGATACTGGAGGAAAACCAAGAGGTTTCCTTGTAGATACTTTTGCGATATATGCTTCTATCTTTTCTCCTTTATTGTTTATGTATTTTTTCTATACAATATATAGAAATGGAATAAGAGGTGATAGAACATTAATCTGGTATATAGCAAGTACATCTTTAATCTTTTCTCTTCTTTTCTCTTTTCGTCAACGTATATATATAGAAGACTTTGCTCCTTTTGTAGTTATATTTCTTCCTTATATGGTAAGAACTTTCTTTCATACAATTAGAGTTAGGTTACCTCAGTTTAGATATAAACATTATAATACTACAATAGCCGTTTTGTTTGTACTATTATTAAATGTAACATAACACTATTTAATAAACCCATATATTTGTTATTAGAAAACCCTAAAAAAACATTTTGCATATAAGTATAATTTTGCAAAAGAGATTGCAGAAAAATTAAAAGCTAATAAAATAGATAAAATTGAGTCTAATGATGAAGAGTTATTACTAAGATTAAAGTTTTATGGAATAAGTGCAGGGAACAAATATTTTATTTCTACAAAAGAACAGTATTATTATGATGAAATTATTCCAATTGAATATCTTGGAAAAACATTAGTTAAAGTTTATATAATAAAAAACTAACTTTATGAAAAAGCTTTTTCTTTAATTGAAATATTAGTTGCACTATTTATACTTATCTCTATTTCAAGTTTCTTTTTTTTAAAAAAGAAGAAGATAAAAGTTTAGATATTGCTACAAATAGAATACTTATATATTTAAAAGAAGTAAGATACCAATCTTTAATTGATAATCAAGAAGAAAAAATTAATCCATTATGGCATAAAAAAAGATGGACACTAAAATTTTTTTAGATGTAGAAAAGATATTGGTGGAATCTATTACTCTATATATAGTGATAAAAATATGACTGGTCATCCTAGTTTTGATGAATCATTAGTTGACCCTTTGAGCAATAAAAGAGTTTATTCAACTAATAAATGTGAATCAAATAAGAAATCAAGCAAATATGTTTTATTAACAAAAGAGTTTGGAATAGAGGATGTTGAAATTAGTTGTAATAATACAAGAAGTTTAGGACAAATATCATTTGGAAGTGATGGGAAAGTATATAGTAAACTAAGTTCATATGAAAATGAAAATTTTGAGTATGAAATAAAAAGTACTTGTATTCTTAAGATAAAGTCCAGAACAAAGGACTTTAGAGAGATAATTATTGAACCTCTTACAGGATATAGTTATTTAAAACAATAGAAAAAAGAGACGAAAAAGTACAA